>Ga0316209_1002669_pt1:0-2500 | contig 13790 bp, 9 predicted proteins | sample 6monopyrite_MG_FD_204945 | JGI IMG/M metagenome (GOLD analysis project Ga0316209, IMG submission 204945) | Microbial mat bacterial communities from mineral coupon in-situ incubated in ocean water Damariscotta River, Maine, United States -... | ecosystem: Environmental > Aquatic > Marine >...
TTAAAGCCTGGTAGTTTTGCCATTGGAAATGGCTTATCCCCGGAGGGGAGACCTACATTATAATCAGCAGGTCACGTATCGAATTTTTTCGAACAAAGAAAAAAGCCCGCACCCTTTCGGGTACGAGCTTTTTGAATTAAAGCCTGGTAGTGACCTACTTTCACATGGGAACTCCCACACTATCATCGGCGATGAGTCGTTTCACTTCTGAGTTCGGGATGGGATCAGGTGGTACCAACTCTCCATTGCCACCAGGCAAACTGGTTGTTGGACAGCTCTATTAAAATCATAGAGGCAATCTAACGAAAAAGAATCTAGAAAGTCAGAAATATGTATTATATATTGCTGGTTTTAGATCAACTAAAGCAACAGTTTATGTTTGAATCTTCAACATAAAACCGACAAATAATTTTATAAATCACTTGGGGTTATATGGTCAAGCCTCACGGGCAATTAGTACAAGTTAGCTTCACACATTACTGTGCTTCCACACCTTGCCTATCAACGTTGTAGTCTTCAACGACCCTTTAGGGGAATCAAGTTCCCAGAATAATCTAATCTTGAAGGGGGCTTCCCGCTTAGATGCTTTCAGCGGTTATCCTGTCCGAACGTAGCTACCCGGCAATGCCATTGGCATGACAACCGGAACACCAGAGGTTCGTCCACTCCGGTCCTCTCGTACTAGGAGCAGCTCTTCTCAAATTATTAACGCCCACGGCAGATAGGGACCGAACTGTCTCACGACGTTCTAAACCCAGCTCGCGTACCACTTTAAATGGCGAACAGCCATACCCTTGGGACCGGCTTCAGCCCCAGGATGTGATGAGCCGACATCGAGGTGCCAAACTCCGCCGTCGATGTGAACTCTTGGGCGGAATCAGCCTGTTATCCCCGGCGTACCTTTTATCCGTTGAGCGATGGCCCTTCCATACAGAGCCACCGGATCACTAGAACCTGCTTTCGCACCTGCTCGACGTGTCTGTCTCGCAGTCAAGCACCCTTATACTCTTGCGCTCATTGCACGATGTCCGACCGTGCTGAGGGTACCTTCGCGCTCCTCCGTTACTCTTTGGGAGGAGACCGCCCCAGTCAAACTACCCACCATACATGGTCCTCGACCCGGATTACGGGCCTGAGTTAGAACCTCAAACATACCAGGCTGGTATTTCAAGATTGGCTCCACTGCAACTGGCGTCACAGTTTCAAAGCCTCCCAGCTATCCTACACAAGTAGGTTCAAAGTTCAATGTAAAGCTGTAGTAAAGGTGCACGGGGTCTTTCCGTCTAGCCGCGGGTATACGGCATCTTAACCGCAAATTCAATTTCACTGAGTCTCTGGTGGAGACAGTGTGGCCGTCGTTACGCCATTCGTGCAGGTCGGAACTTACCCGACAAGGAATTTCGCTACCTTAGGACCGTTATAGTTACGGCCGCCGTTTACTGGGGCTTCGATCAAAAGCTTCGTGCAAGCACTAACCTCATCAATTAACCTTCCAGCACCGGGCAGGCGTCACACCCTATACGTCCACTTTCGTGTTTGCAGAGTGCTATGTTTTTAGTAAACAGTCGCAGCCACCTGGTCACTGCAACCCTCTCTAGCTTACGGAGCAAGTCCGATCACCGGAAAGGGCACACCTTCTCCCGAAGTTACGGTGCTATTTTGCCTAGTTCCTTCACCAGAGTTCTCTCAAGCGCCTTAGGATTCTCTCCTCACCCACCTGTGTCGGTTTGGGGTACGGTCTTATATTATCTGAAGCTTAGAGGCTTTTCTTGGAAGCATGGCATCAATCACTTCGCTCAAAAGAGAGCTCGTCATCACATCTCAGTAATAGTCTCCCGGATTTGCCTAAGAGACCTACCTACTTGCTTAAACCGACATATCCAACAGTCGGATGATTTAGCCTACTCCGTCCCCCCATCGCAATAATATAAGGTACAGGAATATTAACCTGTTTCCCATCGACTACGCATTTCTGCCTCGCCTTAGGGGCCGACTCACCCTGCGCTGATTAGCATTGCGCAGGAAACCTTGGGTTTTCGGCGGGAGGGTTTTTCACCCTCCTTATCGTTACTCATGTCAGCATTCGCACTTCTGATACCTCCAGCATGCCTCACAGCACACCTTCGCAGGCTTACAGAACGCTCCTCTACCATGCGTGTAAACACGCATTCGCAGCTTCGGTATACAGCTTGAGCCCCGGTATATCTTCCGCGCAGACCGACTCGACCAGTGAGCTATTACGCTTTCTTTAAAGGATGGCTGCTTCTAAGCCAACCTCCTGGCTGTCTATGCCTTTCCACATCGTTTCCCACTGAGCTGTATTTAGGGACCTTAGCTGGCGATCTGGGTTGTTTCCCTTTCCACGACGGACGTTAGCACCCGCCGTGTGTCTCCCGCAATTGTACTCCTGGGTATTCGGAGTTTGCATCGGTTTGGTAAGTCGGGATGACCCCCTAGCCGAAACAGTGCTCTACCCCCCAGGGTAAGATGCGAGGCGCTA
>Ga0316209_1002669_pt1:7500-13790 | contig 13790 bp, 9 predicted proteins | sample 6monopyrite_MG_FD_204945 | JGI IMG/M metagenome (GOLD analysis project Ga0316209, IMG submission 204945) | Microbial mat bacterial communities from mineral coupon in-situ incubated in ocean water Damariscotta River, Maine, United States -... | ecosystem: Environmental > Aquatic >...
TTTCACTGCAATATCTTCACCAATACTGCCGGATACTATGACAACAGGCATGTGCTCATCATGTTCCTTTACATGTTTTAGCGAGGCACCCGAACTAAAACCGGGAATATTATGATCGGTTATAACTAAATCCCAATCATTATTTTTTAGTGCCACATCCAGATCACGTCCATTATCAACTCGGAGTAAATTAATATCATACCCAGCTTTTTTCAGCACACGCTGCATTAAGATGACGTCATCTTCAGAATCTTCAACGACTAATAAGCGGAGATTTTTTTTCATAATCTTTAGTTATTTTTCTTCAAGGCAAGGAGGCGGTACGTTTAGCTTCAACCAATAATGACTTAGCTGTTCGATAGCCTTGCCAAAATCTAAGAAATTAACAGGCTTGCGCAAAAAACTATTCGCTCCAAGTTTATAACTTACCGAAATATCCTTTTCCTCACTGGACGTTGTTAATATCACTACAGGAATGTATGCAGTAGACGAGTTAGCACGTAAATATTTTAAAAACTCATGTCCGTTCAAACGCGGCATTTTTAAATCTAACAAAATCAAATCAGGCAAGGACGTCGATGCAGGAATACTTTTACCTGAACTTGGTAGATCCGTTTCGATAGACAAATACTCTAGAGCTTCCACGCCATCATTCGCGACATCAATACTATTAAAACCTGAATATTTTTCAATCGCACGACGTGTTAATAATTCATCGTCAGAATTATCTTCCACTAATAACACTTTTTTATCATTCATTTTTGTTAATCATTAACTAATTACCACTATTTATAGCTTAATATTCAACAAATTAACACTTTTGGACACAGTTCCTGACAAATGCCATAAATCAACATTTTCATTATCGCTCAATCAAACATTGCTTAGTGCACCAGAGTTTTATCCTCGTTATTAAATAAACTTGTGAATTCAACACTTTTTGTTATAGTTATGCCACCCCCAATAACTAGATTTTAGGAACCCAAAAATGCAAGAACGGGAAGCGAAGTTACTCTGCAAATCTAATGATTTAGTGTCTGTCTCAGTATCAACGAATACTTCTGGATGGACAATAAAGATATTAGAAAAAAATAAACAAGATCCTGATTATTTGATATCTAAACGTTCAACTGATCCACGGATTTTTAAAACTTCTGATGCAGCTCTAAGATGCTGTAATCGTATAGGTTTTAGTAAAGTGGAGGTGTTTTTCGGATAATACATACTAGTTAAAAATCTTGCTCTTTTCATAGGCCAGTTGATTAAAGTAAAACTTAATTAACCGGCTTTTTTATTATTTACCCCGAAAATAGACTTTTGGGTATAATTTTTCTCGTTTAGCACATATACTAGCCACTTTTAGAATAACGGCATGAATGATGAACGAACGGGATGTACGCTTACTTTGTAATGCAGGACATTGGTCTGACGCTTCAGTGACTTTTGTAGCTGAGGATAATGCCTGGCAAATCTACCTCAATGTTATTGATAAGCAAGAACAAGAAACGTTAACTCTAAAATCAGGTACACCACGTCTTTTTAAAACTTCGGATACCGCCATACATTGGTGCCATGAAGTCGGTTTTAAAAAGATCTCCGTTCACTTATCGCCGGTTCTGCCAAATACCACTCCTACCAAAAATCCTAATAAAGTACTTCGAGTTGTTTTGATTGAGGATAATATTGCCGATATAGAACTTAGCTTACGTGCGTTTCAAAAACTAAATACTGATATTGATGTTATTGTTTTGCAAGATGGTGCAGAAGCCCTGGACTTTTTACATGCAAAAGAAAAATACGTATCAAGAAACATTCAAGAGCTGCCTCGCTTGATTCTGTTAGATTTACAACTACCAAAATTAAATGGGCATGAAGTGCTTAAAGAAATTCGCGCAAACGAAAATACCGCTCAAATTCCAGTGGTCATTCTCTCAACCTCATCTGAAGATGCTGACGTAAATCTAAGCTATGAATTAGGAAGTAATAGCTATATTCGAAAACCTATCGCATACGAAGAGTTTTCTAAAGCCATTGAAGATATTGGGCGGTATTGGCTAGATTACAACACTAGCCTTTAGTGTCGAGTTTTGACCTTAAGCTAATTTCACTTTTGCAAAACGACGTTTTCCTACCTGGTATATGTGTTCCGATCCTGCTTTGATTTTAAGATCGCGAGAATCAACTTTTTTACCATCAATTTTCACAGCGCCTTGCTTAATCATACGATAAGCATCAGAAGTGCTATTCACCAGGCCTGCTTCTTTTAATAAATTCGCTATTGGCATTTCGCCATCCACAGCGGTTAATTCTATTTCATCTATATCGTCAGGCATTGCACCTTTTTGAAAGCGTGCAATAAAGTTTTCGCGTGATTTGGTCGCTTCAACTTCGGAATGAAAACGCGCAATAATCTCTTCAGCTAATAAAAATTTAATATCTCGAGGGTTCGCTCCATCATCAACTTGTTGTTTAAACCCTTCTATTTCTGATAAAGGTCTAAAGCTTAATAATTCGAAGTAACGCCACATTAGGTCATCTGAAATTGACATAAGCTTACCAAAAATCTCATCAGGGGCTTCATCAATACCGATGTAGTTACCAAGTGACTTCGACATTTTATTAACGCCATCCGTCCCTTCGAGTAGCGGCATGGTCATAACCACTTGGGGTTTCTGACCATAATGCTTTTGTAGCTCTCGCCCAACAAGTAAATTAAACTTCTGGTCTGTACCACCTAGCTCAACATCAGATTTCATTTCTACTGAATCATAACCTTGTATTAAAGGGTATAAAAATTCGTGAATCGCAATCGGTTGGCCAGAATGGTATCGTTTGTTAAAATCATCTCGTTCCAACATACGTGCAACCGTGTGTTTTGCTGCTAATTGAATTAAATCTGCCGGACTCATTTTATTCATCCAGCTAGAATTAAACATAACCGTTGTTTTATCTTTATCTAAAATTTTAAATATTTGCTGCTGATAAGTTTTTGCATTTTCTTCTACTTGTTCAACCGTTAATGGTGGCCGAGTTGCACTTTTACCCGTTGGATCACCAATCATTCCGGTAAAATCACCTATCAAAAATAAAACTTCATGCCCTAAATCTTGAAATTGACGTAACTTATTAATTAAAACAGTATGGCCAAGGTGTAAATCTGGCGCAGTGGGATCGAAACCGGCTTTAATGCGCATCGGTTTACCTGTTTTTAGGCGCTCGACCAACTCCGCTTCGACTAAAATCTCATCACAACCGCGTTTTAGTTGTGCCAATAATTCTGTTTGATTCATTTTGTCACTCAATTTTAAACGTTATTCATTTTATGCCTGAAAACCACAGCTCATTCAGACAATTACTCTATTAACTGGCGGCGTACTTTACCATACCGAACCGTTTGTCACTGAACACTTTTTAAAACAACAAATCATGCACAAACTTAAAACAATTAATCAGAAGTCCTAAATTAGGAGTTATTTGGCCAAATAAATCATTGAATGACCGATTTTTTCTTATAGCCTGATAAATGCCTCAAATTTGACCAAGTGCTAAAATAACGCTATCGTATAGGTAGATAGATAAAATGAAAAAAATGAGTAAATTCCGTGAATTACAAGCCGTTCTTAACCCAAGATTTTAAGTCAATGGAGCTCAACGAGCCCAAAACTCAGAAATGGAGCAAACTCCAGTGGTTTGTTGGCATTGCCGTAATTACTTCCGTCGCTACTCTTCTTATTTTTGCCTCAAAAGATGTTTCAGCAAAACGCAGCCAAAGTGCTGTTCCAAGTGAGCAAAAAACGATTGAAGCTCAGCAAATGCCCACCATTCAAGTGGCTGAACAAAATCAAATTACTCTACCATTATCAACATTATTATCTAACAATAAAAATTTAGCTCCTAGCGATACACAAACAGTTATTAAAGGTACTTCCAAAAAAGTCGCCCTAATCGTTCCCAAGCAAAGCAAACCTGCAACACCTAAAATTAATTCGATTACTTCCGCTGATGAATCATTACCGCTATATGTATGGCGTGATGAAAAAGTCAAACAAGGTGATTCACTTTCCAATTTATTTAAACGCAACAAATTAAGCGCTCAAGATTTACATCACATAATGAAACTCGGCAAACCAACCCGCGCGCTAAAAAATATTCAACCCGGTCAAGTCTTTAAATTCAGACTGGATGAGCAACAAAAACTTATTGAAATGGTTTATCAACAAAATCGTTTTCAAGCTCTTCATGTTAAACGGCAAGGTGATACTTTTAATGCAACAACCATTTCTCGCGTTTCGCAAAAACGTACTCAACATATATCAGGAAACATAAACAGTTCGTTATTTGTTGATGCGAAAAATGCAGGAATGAATGCACCTCTCATTATGGACCTAGTCTCTATTTTTGGTTGGGATATTGATTTTGCTCTTGACCTTCGAAAAGGCGATAGCTTTTCACTCATTTATGAAGAGCATTTTCTTGATGGCTTAAAAATAAAAGACGGTGACATACTTGCGGCAGAATTTACCAACCAAGGGCGTGTTTATCGTGCGATTCGTTATACCGATCCCGATGGTAAAAGTAATTATTACACTCCTAAAGGCTTATCTATGCGTAAAGCGTTCTTACGCACACCCGTTGATTTTAGACGTATAAGCTCACGCTTTGGTAAACGTAAACATCCCGTCTTAAACCGTATGCGTTTACACAAAGGGGTCGACTATGCTGCACAACGTGGCACCCCCGTTAAAGCATCAGGTGATGGTAAAATTATCTTTCGAGGACGCAAAGGTGGTTACGGTAAAGCGATTATTATTCGCCATGGTGGGCGTTACAGCACGCTCTATGCGCACCTAAACAAATACCGACGTGGTTTGTCTAACGGCAAATTTGTAAAACAGGGACAAATAATTGGCTATGTTGGCAGTACAGGTCGAGCAACGGGACCACACCTCCATTATGAATTTAGAATCAACGGTGTACACCGCAATCCATTAACCGTTAGGCTTCCAAATGCGGCACCTATTAATAAACAATATAAAATACAATTTAAACAACATGCGTCTAATTTGTTAGCACAACTTGAAGCATTTAACTTTCAACTCGCATCGTCAAATTACGCAAAACAGTTCTAACCGTTCTTACAAGCTAAGGGAACAACAATGCCAGAGTATTATATTGGCTTAATGTCTGGCACCAGTATGGATGCAATTGATGCAGTATTAATTAATTGCAGCAACAATAACGTTAAGTTAGTTGCCAATCACTCTCAAGAACTTTCACTAGAAACTCGTCAGAAAATTACTGAATTATGTATTGGCTGTGATGATGAGTTAAAAAAAATGCTCTCACTCGATACTGAACTAGCTATTCAATTTGCAAACTGCGCAAATGCTTTACTTAAAAAAAGTAATATTGGTCATAAAGATATCATTGCAATTGGTTCTCATGGCCAAACATTACGTCACTACCCAAACTCTCCCATTAAAAATAGTTTGCAAATAGCTAACCCAAATATTATTGCCGAACTCACTGGTATAACCACTATTGCAGATTTTCGCCGCCGAGATATGGCCGCAAGTGGACAAGGTGCTCCATTGGTACCCGCCTTTCATGAAAAAGTCTTTAGAAAAGAAAACCAAAATACAATTGTATTAAATATTGGCGGTATTGCTAATATCACGGTATTACCCGCTGATTTAACAAAAGACATTATCGGTTTTGATACTGGCCCGGGTAATGGTTTGCTTGACGCTTGGATACAAAATCAAAAACAACAAAATTATGATGACAACGGAAACTGGGCAGCATCAGGTACAGCAAATGACGAACTACTAAAACTCTTTTTAAAAGAGCCTTACTTTCAATTACCTTACCCCAAAAGTACTGGCCGAGAATTATTTAATATTGATTGGCTAAATAAAATGCTTGGAAGTAATAATCACACACTTTCTGCTGAAGATATTCAGGCAAGCCTTGTTGAATTAACAACACACAGTATTACTGCTGAAATCAATGCTCTACCAATATCAATTGATCGTGTTTTAGTTTGTGGCGGGGGGGCGCAAAATGATTATTTAATGGCTCGTTTACAATCACAGTTAGGATCAGTAAGCGTTTCAACAACAGCAACTGAATCTATTGAACCTGAATGGGTTGAAGCAATGGCCTTTGCCTGGTTAGCAAAGCAAACTCGGAATAATTTAGCAGGAAATATTCCAAGTGTTAGTGGTGCAAACAAGGCGGTAATACTCGGCGCGATATATTCTGCATAATAGCCTTTATTGTAATTAAAG
>Ga0316209_1002670_pt1 | contig 13783 bp, 11 predicted proteins | sample 6monopyrite_MG_FD_204945 | JGI IMG/M metagenome (GOLD analysis project Ga0316209, IMG submission 204945) | Microbial mat bacterial communities from mineral coupon in-situ incubated in ocean water Damariscotta River, Maine, United States -... | ecosystem: Environmental > Aquatic > Marine >...
AAGGGTGGGGCAATTGATTTAGGATTGGGCTGATTTCAGTTGTACAAATTTTCGGGATGCGGTCTATCACGATCTTCGTTTTTCGACAACCTCCATTTGTAATCCACACCAAATCATATAGACCCAAAAAAAGCTCCCAATGGGAGCTTACTATTTTTTTGGGGCGTCCTCCGATTTTAGAATTCCCCAAATGTATAAGTTCATTAATTAACTAGTCAACCAATCGACTAACTCAGTCCCACTTCAAATCAGAACTTCCCTCTGAAGCCACCTCTTCCGTTTTAGTTTCCGAGCTTTCAGATGACTCCTCATATTTTCGATCAAACTCTGCAAAATCAACATCTGGAAGTAATTCCGTTTTCACGTGATCTACCGTTTTATTCATTGCGTCCACAAATTTGTTGAAGTCCTCTTTGTACAAAAATATCTTATGCTTTTCATACACAAAGCCATCATCTTTCGGCTTCCGCTTGCTCTCCGTGATTGTCAAATAATAGTCACCTCCACGGGTCGTTTTCACATCAAAAAAATACGTTCGCTTGCCAGCTCTCACTCGCTCGGAGTAAATCTCTTCTCGGTCTTGGTCGTTGTGCTCTTCCACTTTTCTTTCAGTTTTTCTTTTTAATTCTGCACAATCTTATAAAATCTCCGTTTAAAAACATCATTTTCTGTCTGTTTCAATTTTTAGGTACTAGCTTTCTCCTTTACAAATGAAGATCACTCTTAAGGACATTGCTCAATTCAACCATCTGGACCTGCTGGCTCAGCAACTAGTGGATGGATTTATCACCGGACTCCATAAATCTCCGTATCATGGATTCTCTGTAGAATTTGCCGAACACAAACTTTACAATTTTGGCGAAAGCACAAAACACATCGACTGGAAAGTCTTTGCCCGAACGGACAGGCTCTACACCAAACAATACGAAGAGGAGACAAACCTCAGATGCCACCTGATCATTGATCAATCTCCTTCGATGTATTATCCAACCGATGGAAAAGATAAAATTAAGTTTGCTGTTTTATCTGCAGCTTCGATTGCACACCTGCTGGTCAAACAAAGAGATGCCGTGGGTATCACCCTGTTTTCTGATCAGATCAATTATCAAAGCACTCAGAAGTCCACGACTTCTCACCTCCATAACCTGCTCATAAAATTGGGAGATGTGCTGGATGAATCCCCTCAAGGACAAACAGACATTACAAAAGTGATCCATGAAATGGCGGGTAAAATACCCAAACGTTCACTCGTGGTTCTCTTTACGGATATGTTCCAAAATGGCGGAACGGATGAACTGTTCACTGCATTGCAACATCTGAAGCACAATCTTCATGAAGTCTTACTCTTTCATATTTCAGATCTATCCACTGAACTGGAATTTGAATTTGCCGACCGTCCGTCCAAATTCATAGACATGGAAACCAACGAGGTGGTGAAGGTAAATCCCAACACCATTCGCGAAACGTACCAAAAGGAAATGAGCAAATTCTATAAAGAAATAAAAATCCGGTGTGGCATGCTCAAGGTGGACTTTGTGGAAGTCAACACCGCTGACCCATTCGATAAAGTGCTTGGTGCGTATATGCTGAAGAGGAAGAGAATGAGGTAGTTAGTTACTGGTTAACTGGTGATTAGTTAATTAGTAGTTTCTGGTAAGATTGACGATTCGTGTTTATTCTGAGCTCAGAACTGGCACGGAACTAGAAACTGTGCAACTCGAAACTCATGAGACAAGGAAGGAACTAGGTAAAAAGAGTTAGGAATTAGTTCTCATTCCTTTTCGCTAATTCCTAGTCTCTACAAATGCATCCACTCCTTCTTGGCTGTCAATTCTTCGGTAGTCTCCTCATAATCAGGGTCGGGAGGGCAGCAATCAACAGGGCAAACAGCGGCACATTGGGGTTCCTCGTGAAATCCTGTACACTCAGTGCATTTACCGGGGACAATGTAATAGAATTCATCAGACACAGGCGTCTGCACTTCATTGGCATCCACCTTCGAGCCATCCTCCAATTCCACTTCTCTCAGATCGGTTCCATCAGACCACTTCCATTCCTCTCCTCCCTCGTATATCGCCGTGTTTGGGCACTCCGGTTCGCATGCCCCGCAGTTGATACACTCGTCCGTAATTATAATTGCCATATTCAGTCGCTAATTTTGGAAGCGCAAAAGTATTAACAATAAGTTTGCAGCCAAAAGTTTCCTACAATCGATAATGACGTTATCCGAACGATTAAATGCCTTTGTCCGCTTAGGTGAAAAAATAAAGAATCTCACTCAAACCGAGCTGGATGAACTCTCTCAATCGGCCTTTGCCAGAAATGGGTGGTTTACTCCAGCGAGCGTTGAGCGGTCACTTGGAGGAATCGCTCATCTGTTGGATGAAAAGAAGCTAAAGAAATGGGTCTCTGATTATCAGCTAGAACCTAAAGTGCCAAAGATTGTTGGGGTCATCATGGCTGGGAATATTCCGATGGTCGGATTTCACGATCTGCTTTGTGTGCTCCTATCGGGAAATATGGCCGCTATCAAAATGAGTTCGAGTGATCAGGTGCTTGTCTGGCAAATGATTGATTGGATCATTGAGATTGAGCCACGCTTTAAAAAGAACATCGAAGTACGAGATAAACTAGATCAGGTAGATGCCATGATCGCCACGGGTAGTGACAATACCGCCAGATATTTTGACTATTATTTTGGTAAGAACCCGCACATTATCAGAAAAAATCGAACGTCCATTGCTATCCTCGATGGTTCTGAAACCAATGAAGAACTGCAGGCGCTCGGTGAAGACCTTTTCACCTACTTCGGATTGGGCTGTCGGAATGTAGCCAAAGTCTTCTCTCCAAAGAACTTTGATCTAACCTCCATATTTCCACACTTTGAAAATTTCAAGGAGGTATTCAACCACCACAAATACCGGAACAATTACGACTATCACAAGTCCATCCTACTAGTGAACAAGGTGCAGCATCTCGATACGGGATTTCTTTTGGTAACCACCACAGACGATCTCGTCTCGCCCACCAGTGTGCTGTACCATCAAGAATATGAGTCAAAGGAACAGCTTCAAAATGTGCTGAAGCTTCAGGAAGAGAAAATCCAGTGCATCGTTGGGCACGATCACATTCCCTTTGGCATGGCCCAGTCTCCCGAGCCTTGGGACTATGCGGATGGCGTGGATGTGATGAGGTTTTTGGAGGGGTTGTGGAGTTCCTCCCGCTGATCTCGCAGATTACCGCAGATTTTTTTACCGCAGAGAACACAGAGAAACTGACTCCACCACCATCAAACAACCCTGTATATTGAAATTCTTATTTTCAATTAGCAGGGTTAATTATTGATTTTAATACCGTAAATTGAAAATCAAATTATTAATTTACAGGGTGATTTACTACTTTTGGGTATTGGACGAAAGTAGAAATCATGCTCAAAAGACTGGAAACAAACATAATAGAAGATTGGCTAACCCAATTCCCTGTTGTGGGAATAGTGGGCGCAAGGCAAGTGGGAAAAACCACACTCTCCAAGTCACTCCCCGGCAAAGACTCCATCTATCTCGATCTGGAATCTGATCTGGATATTGGCCTGTTGGCTCAGCCAGGTTTATTCTTAAGAGAGAACAGCGGCAAACGAATCATCATAGACGAAGTACAGCGGATGCCTGAATTATTCCCACTTCTTCGTTCCGTCATTGACGAGGATCGAAGGCCTGGTCGGTTCATCCTACTGGGATCAGCTTCGCCAGAGTTATTGCGCAAAAGCTCCGAGTCACTTGCCGGACGGATCGCCTACATAGAGCTATCAGGCCTGAACCTTTTGGAGGTTGACCCAACGAGCATACTGAAGCTATGGAGCAGAGGTGGATTCCCGGATTCGTACCTGGCCGCCAACGATGAGAAAAGCTACCTCTGGCGCAAACAACTCACCAAAGCCTATATCGAAAGGGACCTGCCACTACTCGGGCTGGATGCCAACAAGCAGGTACTCACACGATTGCTCTTTATGCTGGCGGGCACAGTGGGTCAATTGTTCAATGCCTCGGCAATCGCCAAGTCACTTGGCATCACGGCTCCCACGGTCAGGAAATATGTGGACTTTCTTGAAAACGCATTTCTCATCGAGCAACTCCACCCCTACCACATCAACATCAAAAAGCGATTGGTAAAATCACCCAAGATATATTTCAACGACACGGGGCTGCTACATTCGCTACTCAATATTGAGAGCTACAACAGTCTGGTGGGCAATATTGTGGTGGGCTACTCGTGGGAGAATTTTGCCATACGGCAAATCAAATCAATCATCAAAGACAAATACGACAGTCACTTCTACCGTACGCAGGATGGCACAGAAGCAGACTTGGTGCTTACACAGGCAGACCAGCCTGTTTTTATGTTGGAATTCAAATTCTCGAATGCTCCCAAACCTACCCGAGGGACGTACCACGCCATGGCCGATTTGGGTACTCCGAAAAATTTCATCATCACCCCCGAAACGCGACGATACACGATTGCTGAAAATTTGGAAGTGATCAGCTTGACAGAGTTTATTGAGGAAATAAGGACTCCCGCAGATTGACGTAGATTTTTTCACCACGAAAAACGTCGAGTTCACAGAGGAGGATAATTTCTACATTATCTATATGGTTCAACCCAACTATGGTTTTGTTTTCTAGCTTCTGTCTACTTAATTTTCATACCCAAAAATCACATGATGCTTTTGGTTAAATAAAAATCTATGCGCAAAAAAATACCTAAACAAGCCAAGTTTTCTCCTCAGAAATACATTCGGGAAAAGGGTCGTTCGTATTCGATCTTTCAATGCCTTATTGCGGACGGCTTTGAAGACATGGGACTGACTGTTGCACTAATTGTCAGGCAGCAACCAAGCGACAAATTCATGATTACCAATCTGCTTCTTGATCGGCATTGCCTGGGGATCAAAAACGTATTTTGCAATTGTAACCTTGACAAAACCCAACTTGATGAGCTAATACAACAAATGGAAGAAGTGGGGCAAGTGGCTGAGGTAGATGCGATCTATTTTCACAATCTCATTTACGCCACCATTGACTTTGCAGAAGATAATGGATTTCATCCACCAAAGGATTTCTCCTTAGCCGAGCGGATTCTCGATCCAGATCTGATAGATGATGGAATTGATAAGATTGAAGTAGGTGTAAACGGTAAGCCAATGTTTATCAACGGCCCTTATGACAATGTAGACCACATACTATCCTCCCTCGATAAAAATGTAGGCAAAGGAAATTATGAAACAACAATCAACTTTTTCTGATCTTGCAACATTCAACGGATAAACCAACAGATCAACAAATTGAAGAAATTGCGGAACTACTAGAATGTGGGTTTCAATGTTATTTTCATAAACCAACAGGTACTATAGAAAACTATCCCGACCCTGAGGGTGCTTATTTTGACTCTGAACCCTGGCAAGAAGAAATGGATAAAGTGGCCAATGATTGAGCCAATTATCTAGCGATTGATCCAATGGATTCCTTTCAATCATTTCGTGTTATGGAAGGTTTTTCGGATTCGTTAGCTGCGGGAAGGATGAAGAATAAACTTGAATATATCCTGTCGCAACCAAAGCCTTTCAGGGAGTTTAAACATGCGGTTGAATCATCGGACTACCGCCAGGATTGGTACGACTTTCGTCGGCAGGCGAATGTCGCTTGGGTAAAAGAGCAATTTTTCGTTGATGATTGAGTCTCTCGCAGATCGCTCTGGTCAGTCGTCAGGTTTTCACCTGCCTCACCCGGGGTATTGTCCCAATCCAGTTCGGGATTCGCAGAGATAAGATGAAATATAAAACAGACACCTCACAACCAAAAAACCCGAAACTAGCAACCAATCAACCAATCAACACATCATCAAATTTTCCAATCAATTGCGCTTTTCTCCACCGCCTCAAACAACACATCAATTTCTTTCTGCAACTCGATGGTCCTAGCCAGTGAAGTGACGATGCGGCAGTAGTGCCGAGGATCGTCCATCTTTCGACCCTTGCGATCCTTCAGGTATTTGTGCAGTACCTGATAGCCTCCGATGTGATAGTTCCAGACTTCCTCAGGCACGCCTTCAAAGTACTTGGTGGCGTTGATCGTTACCTTGCCGTCATTGCCAGAAGTACCCACTTGATTTCCGTCATTGCGAGCCGCAGGCGAAGCAATCTCGTTCTTAGAATTGGGAAATTGCTTCGCTTCGCTCGCAATGATGTCCTGAACAAACTCCGGCTTCACGATCACATCATCGTCTCCCTCGCCCATGTAGCGAGCAATCGGTGGATCCAGCTCACTACTCTTGAGCAAGTGCAAATCTGCAAGCCGTTCGCCCAGAACCGCCAAGTCCAGAAACAGCTTCTTATCCTTCGCAAATGGCACTCTGGGAAAGTCAATCTTCAGAAATTCTGCGTACTTCTCCCGATAGGTGGGGCTATAAAGCACCGCATAGATGTAGTAGAAAATATTCTCAGGAGAAGGCTTCTTGCCATAGGCCTTTTCCAGCATATCGAAGATCTCCGTTGAGATATTTGGACGCTTAGTCACATACTCCGACTCAGGCTCCATAAACATGAGCATCTGATCACCTCGGCTTTTCTTTTTTTCCTTGGTTGGATAGAGGTAGAGGGGAAACATAAAATTGGTATCGTATGCACTTACGGTTTTATGAGCCATGACATATTCGGTCACCAAGGCACCAGACTCTTCCTTAAATTGTCTTGGTGCCATCAAGCCGAGATTCTCATTCCTCATATGCTGCATTGTCGGATTGGACATAGACCACACAATGTGGTCTTCGTACATGATGTGCTTTTGATCAAATGGCCGATGGGTAATCGGTATAATTTTTTCTTCAATGTCACTCCCTGTCAGTTTCTGAAAAGCCTCCCAAGCTTTGACAATAGACCACCCCTTCTTTTTCTTCACTTGAAACGAATCATGCAATTCATCTTCATCAGATCGCGCAGCTTTGAAACGATTGAATCTATTCGAAAGAGCCTTTGCATCATCCTCTATTGCAAACCCATCATGAGCCGTGATTATGCCAGCACCATTAACGGGAAAAATATCTTTTAGAGATGGAAACTTATGGAACGATTTTTCCAGTTTTTGATCATAGTCCTTGAAGAAATAAAATCCTACGTTCGGATAAATTCTCTTAAATTTTGTACTAGCAATTGTGTGACTTTCGAGAAAATCATACTTGCTATCTCTTAACCCAAACAGGTCGGCTTTATAAACCTTAGCCTTTTTATTAGACTCCTCGTTTTTTATTAAAAAGGAAATTGATACACCCTGCTGAATGTCAAAAACGTTTTCGTCCTTTCCTCCATCTGGCGCGCTCTCCTTTTTCTTACTACTTCCGTGCAAATCCAAAATGTAGATTTCGTCAAAAGAGTCCATGAGCTGCCATCGCATACCTCGAAGAGTAGGGCTTTCAAGAAAACTATGATTTGTAATAATACCTACTACACCATGATCTGATTTTTCGATTTTTTGTTGAGCAAACGCGATGAATTTTACATAATCATCTTGGAGATTCTTCTCAAACTGTAAAGCTCCTTTCTCCTTAATTTTTTCGCCATCAATAAACTTATATCGTTGCACCAATTCTCTGGCCTCCTTTGTTAAAGTACCGGCCTCTATAGAATACGGCGGATTGCCCATCACCACCAGAATGGGTTGATTTTTCTTCACCTGCCCAGCGAGGTGGCTCTCCTCACTCAGACTACCCAGCCCGGGGATACTGATTTGATCCAGCTCCTCCATCTCCAGCGTGTTGGTGAGATAGAGCGGAAATCGCTCGTTTTCGGCCATCTGGTAGCCCAGCTCGTCGAGGATAAAGCCGATTTTCAGATGCCCAATGGAGTAAGGCGCCATCATCAGCTCAAAAGCATAGAAATTTTTGAGGATGTGGTTTTTGATAAAGCTCTTTCGCCCACCTGTGCCGTACTTTTCGGTGTACTCGTCCACAGCGAGTCGTATCGCCTCAGAAGGAAAGGTGAGCGTGCCACCCGCTGGATCAAGCACCGTCACACCTTCACTGGCAAACCCATCTGATTTGTTGAATTTCGTCTTGAGCAAATGATGCAAGCTCTTGGTGATGTAATGCACGACAGGCTCGGGGGTGTAGTACACGCCTCGCCGCTCCCGCACGGAGGGGTCGTATTTGGCCAGGAAAGTTTCATAGAAGTGAATAATCGGATCGTTTCCTTTTCCCTCCTCGTAGAATCGATCAAGGATTTTGGATACATCGGTGACTTTCAACACCTCCACCAGATCATCGACTAAAATCTTGAGTTGCTTGGGTGCATCTCCCAGCGAAATAAAGCGAAACACATCCCGCAGAATCCCGATGGTATTGGGTACATGATCAAAGGCCGTTCGTCAGCTAAAATCCTCCCCATCACCCGCTCGGGTTCTGGCAGCAAACAGTCCGTAGGTGATGGTCTGCGCATAGAGATCAGCAAATTGCGGACGGGTGAGCGTGCCCACCAGGTATTTTTTGAAGCCTTCGTAGTAGCCCAGTATTTCTTTGCTCTCGTGGCGGGACTCGTCCAGTTCTATGGCCAGTACCTCATCACGCAAGAATTTTGTTCGCTTGGCCAGCTCTTCCGCCAGCGATTTGGCGTGATAGATTTTGGGAATGACGAATGAGAAGAATTGCGTGATCAGCTCCTTCAACTCTTCGGCATTTTCCAGCGGTACGGTTCCCAGTTTCTTCAAAAGTTGCGACCTGCCGATACTCACCTGATGAGTCATTTCGCCATCGCGATACAAGCGGAATTCCAAAAAATTGGTGAGAATCACATTCGGAAAAGTACCGAGGTATCGTTGCAATTGTTCTGACTCTTCGATGGCACCCAGATTCTTGACCTTGGGGTCTTTGGCTTCTATATAGCCAATGATGCGCTGCTTGCCGTCCCAGATTCGGAAGTCCGGATTGCCTGCCTCCGTTTTCTTGGGCAGGGTGGTCACATCAAAATTTTTGATGTTTTTCTTTTCCGCCAATTCACGAAGCAATGAGGCCAATGTTTCATAATAACTTTCCTCACGGGCATCACCTCGTTGATTCGTGCTGATGATGGAGTCAAGATACTTTTGGATCATAAGGCAAGGTTAGTAACTAACGTTTGAAGTTACTAATTTCGTGAAGACTGAAGGTCACTTTGTGACAATTCCAAGTTGGCCAAATGGCCGTATGCTGCAGGTGAAGCAAAGCTGCCGACAACATAAGGGAGGCCATCTCGATTCGTCGGGGTGGTTTTTTTATGAATCAGGCGAAGGCCCCCTTTCTTAATGCATCTCAGTCAAAAATCTTCGAATTTGCTAACGGGCGTTCTCTCCATGTCATAAATCATTGAAGAAACATCAACATGAAACCACTCTTTAAACATTTTGAACGTGCGCCGCTGTGGCCATTCCTTTTTAAGAGAACTCCACTCTTCCAATTCCATCACGAAAAAATTATCGAATTTCTTTCTTAGCCATTGATCCAAATCAATATCCTCGTCAATCAGGTAAATATTCGATTCATGGACTTCTGCAATTTCATCATCGGGCGTTAGCTCCTTGAGCCAATCATAAAACGGTTGTTTCAGTCGCAACACGATGGCTTGTCGGTTAATATAATTCTCTTCGTATTCTGCTTCAGAAATTTTCTCCATCGGTTCATTCATCATATTCATTAAATACGATTCTTGATCCTCGGTTGCAACAGTGAGCACTAATTCTTCACCATTCTCCTCTAAATCAAACTCAGCAATAAAACGATCATGCTTTTTGAAATTGGCTACTTTGCTGTCAATCATTCGATTGAGCAAATCCCTATATTCGATTCTTTCTGCCTCTGCAGACGTCATGATTTTTTCAAACTCCTCTTTCGGTAGTATGTTGCCAAGATTTCCGAAATTCCATGCATTTATAGAAAATTCAATCACATCGTCTGTATAAAAATCTTCTGGAAATTCATGTTCAAAAGGCTTGATAAATTGGTTTAGCAAATCTGAATACTTTCGTCCCTCGTTTTGCACAACCTTCTGATCTCCGAATAGGCTTATAACTTTATTTTTCATCTACTTCGCTGTTGTTTATCCCGACAAAGTAAATGACTTTGTAGAAATAAACCCATCCATTTGAAATTGATCTGGTGTTAAATCAGCTCATCTCAAATCAACTAATCAACACATCGAACATTTCAATTATCTTTGTCGACCCTCGAAATGAGGTAGTCTTTAATCACTTTATTTAAAATCGAAATGCAGGATTTTCTAGGAATCGAAAAACAAGTACTCCCTGACTTGGGAGGGCAAAAATATTTCAGTCTTTTTGAACTGGCCAAAAAAGAGCCGGTTGTAAAAAAGCTCCCCTACTCGATAAGAATCTTACTAGAAAATGTGATCCGGAATTACGACGGGTTCGCCGTGACCGAAGAACATATAAACACCGTTCTTGATTGGAAGAACACTGCGGGAGAAAAAGATATTCCTTATTGTCCTGCCAGAGTATTGATGCAAGATTTTACCGGTGTTCCTGCCGTGGTGGACATTGCCTCCGTGCGCGCAGAAGTTGCCAGAAAGGGTGGAGACACTGCCAAGACCAATCCGGTAGTGCCAGCCGACATGGTCATTGATCACTCGGTGGTGGTAGAGCATTTTGGTACGTCAGAATCCTATCAGAAAAATGTGGATTTGGAATACCAACGAAACGAAGAACGCTACAAGCTCCTCAAGTGGGGTCAGCAGGCATTTGATAATTTCAGCGTGGTACCTCCAGGCATGGGCATTTGCCATCAGGTGAATTTGGAATACCTCGCCAAAGGCGTAATCGAGCGAGATGGCTATTTATTCCCAGACACCTTGGTAGGCACAGATTCGCACACGCCCATGGTCAACGGAATCGGGGTACTCGGATGGGGTGTAGGTGGAATCGAAGCAGAAGCGGCCATGCTCGGGCAACCTATTTACATGATCCTGCCACAAGTGATCGGATTGAAAATCACAGGTAAGATGAGAGAAGGAACAACCTCCACAGATTTGGTATTGACGATTGTTCGCCTCCTTCGAGATTATGGCGTAGTTGGAAAAATCGTAGAAGTATTTGGCGAAGGATTGGCCAATCTGGCTGTAACCGACCGAGCAACTATTTCCAATATGTCACCTGAATTTGGCTGCACCGATACGCACTGGCCAATTGACGATCAGACCTTGGCCTACATGGCCAAAACCAATCGTTCTCAGTCCCACCGAGACATGGTGGAGGCCTACGCAAAAGCCAATATGCTGTGGAGAGACGACAATTCTGAGATCGAATACACGGATGTAGTTGAGCTGGATTTGGCGACAGTGGAGCCAACAATTTCTGGCCCTAAACGTCCACAAGACAAAATTTTACTTCGAGACGCAAAACCTCAACTCGCTAAATTGCTTGATGAGTATGGGGCAAAGCGACAAAGCATTGACATCAAATCTGCAGAGTACGGAGACTTTACGTTGAACGAAGCATCTGTAGTAATCGCAGCGATCACCTCATGCACCAACACCTCCAACCCTAGTGTGATGATTGGTGCTGGCCTGGTGGCGAAGAAAGCACTCGAAAGAGGCCTTCAGGTAAAACCATGGGTAAAAACTTCTCTGGCTCCTGGCTCACGTGTCGTGACAGAATATTTGGAGAAGTCGGACCTACTTAAGGAACTGGAAGCATTGAAATTCTATGTGGTCGGCTATGGCTGCACCACGTGCATTGGTAACTCGGGCGACATGATCAACGAAGTGCAGCAGGCAGTGCTTGACAATGACCTGATTGTTTGTTCTGCCCTTTCGGGAAATAGAAACTTCGAAGCACGAATCCACCCGAACATTCAGATGAACTTCCTTGCCTCTCCTATGTTGGTAGTGGCCTACGCCATTGCTGGAACTATGGATTTCGACATGAACAACGACTCGCTTGGCGAAGACCAGGATGGCAATCCTGTTTATCTGAAAGACATCTGGCCAAACTCAGCAGAAATCAACGAAGTGATGGACAGAGTGGTCACACCGGCAGATTATGCCAAGACGTACGCCACAGCTTTTGATGGTGACGACACGTGGAAAGCACTGAATGCTCCAACCGGCATGACCTACGATTGGGGTGATACTTCCACCTACATCAAGGAAGCTCCATTTTTTCAGGATATGCCTCAGGAAGTGCCTAACCCTGAAGACATCAAAGGAGCGAAAGTGCTTCTTCAATTGGGTGATATGGTCACAACCGATCACATCTCCCCTGCGGGCAAATTCTTGCCCGAGCATCCGGCTGGAAAGTATCTGGTTGATAATGAGGTGGCTCAGCGGGACTTTAACTCGTATGGCTCCCGTCGTGGGAATCACGAAGTGATGATGCGCGGCACATTCGCCAATGTACGAATCAAAAATAAACTCGCTTCAAGAGAAGGTGGCTGGACCACCTACCATCCGAGTGGTGAAGAGATCACCGTCTTTGATGCGGCAATGAAATACGAAGAAACGGGAACGCCGCTTGTGGTCATCGGAGGTAAGGAGTATGGTTCAGGCTCCTCCAGAGATTGGGCGGCCAAGGGGACAACTCTTCTTGGTGTGAAGGCTGTGCTTGTGGAAAGCTTCGAACGAATTCACAGATCCAATTTGGTAGGCATGGGCGTATTGCCTCTTGTATTTATGGAAGGGGAAACTCAGGATTCGCTTGGTCTAAAAGGAGATGAAACGTACGACATAGGTGGGATTTCTGAGAATCTAACTCCCGGAAAAATTGTGGATATCACAGCCGCCAAGCCCGATGGATCAGTTATTAGTTTTCAGGCTAAGCTGAGACTAGATTCTGGCGTGGACGTGGAGTACTACAAGCACGGTGGGATTCTGAATTACGTGCTGAGGAATTTCTTGAAAGAAAATTAAAAAAAGCCGCTGCGGATTTCGCAGATGTACACAGAAAAATAATCTGCGGTATCAGCGAAATCTGCGGGAGTAAAAACAACATGAACAAAAAAAAATGAAAAATTTCCTATTGACGATTTTGGCAGTAACCTTACTTTTCGCTTGCCAGCCAGGTTCAAAAGGAAGTGCTGAGCAAGAAGTCCAGATGACTTATGCTTCCTACGGCGCAAAAATGACCTCTGAAAATGCAACCGAAATGCTGCAATTGGATGAGCTCATGCAAGGTCAGGATTCATTGGAGATCAAACTAGTAGGAAACATCGAAAAAACCTGCAAGATGAAAGGTTGCTGGATGACCGTCAACACTGGTGATAGCTCGACCATTCGGGTCACTTTTCAAGACTATGGTTTCTTCGTGCCAAAAGAAGGCGTGGGGGGAAAAGAGGCCATCTTTGAAGGAAAGGCATTTAAGACCATCACATCAGTAGAAATGCTTCGTCACTTTGCTCAAGATGAAGGCCAAAGTCCTGAGGAGATCGAATCGATTACAGAACCCAAAGAGGAATACACTTTCGTAGCTACAGGCGTGTTAATTGAAGAAGAGGTTGTAGAAACTGAATCGTCCGAAGAATAGAGAATTTTTGGTCTATATGATTTGGTGTGGATTACAAATGGAGGTTGTCGAAAAACCAAGATCGTGATAGACCGCATCCCGAAAATTTGTACAACTGAAATCAGCTCAATCCTAAATCAATTGCCCCACCCTTTAGGGCGGGGGAGTATGGATTCTTGGTTGTAAATCAGGGCTTTAGCCCTTTTCAAAAACAGAAATTGGGCTGAAGCCTTCATATGTTTCTGATGCTATAT
>Ga0316209_1002672_pt1 | contig 13773 bp, 7 predicted proteins | sample 6monopyrite_MG_FD_204945 | JGI IMG/M metagenome (GOLD analysis project Ga0316209, IMG submission 204945) | Microbial mat bacterial communities from mineral coupon in-situ incubated in ocean water Damariscotta River, Maine, United States -... | ecosystem: Environmental > Aquatic > Marine > Coastal...
ACCGAAACGGGACAGAGATGTTCTTCACGGATTCGACTGCCAAGTAGAAAATTACCCACGAGCTCAATCGGCTTTTGTGTTGCGGAAAGCCCGATGCGTTGTAGCGGTTGTTCTCCCGTAATCGCTTCGAGTCGTTCCAGAGAAAGGGAGAGATGCGCCCCTCGTTTATCGGGCAGTAGTGCATGAATTTCATCAACAATAATCGTGCGGACTGTTCGCAGCCGACTGCGACTTTTTTCAGCAGTCAAAAGCAGATAAAGAGATTCCGGCGTCGTCACCAGAATGTGAGGCGGTTTTTTGATAAACGCGGTGCGATCTTTGGCGGGCGTATCTCCCGTTCGTAACCCAATACGAATTTCGGGAACATTCAATCCCTGCTGCAGCGCCAATTCCCGGATTTCGCGCAACGGCTCCGACAGGTTCTTGTGCATATCATTGGAAAGCGCACGAAGCGGCGAAACATACAGGCAGTGCAATTCATCTTTCAGTTCCCCGGCTAATGCACTGCGAAGCAGTCGATCGATAATTGCCAGGAAAGCCGTTAGCGTTTTTCCGGACCCAGTCGGTGCAGCAATCAACGCATGCTTTCCCGCTTCAATCGCCGGCCATCCCTGCACCTGCGGCTGCGAAGGCGATTCAAATCGCGACGAAAACCATTCATTAATAACCGGATGAAATCTAGACATGAATAGGCATTAGGTCGTAGGTTAGGCTTTCCAGTCTGACAATGTGGGTTCAACGACAATGTGTCCCCCCCGACAATAGCGGCTTTCAACCAAACTAAATAGTAAAACCCAACAGTAATTGTTTGCCCGATGTTAACCGTTTTCCAAGGTGGACCAGTCAATCAAATTGATTTCTGGCCGGAGAACTTCTCGAAATCCTGTTCGCTGGCTCGTTTTGTGGCCTTTGCCGCCGCGCGAGGTCACCCCGTATTTGGCTTGTCCGAAAGTTAATGGTTTGCCGTTGGCGTTGATGACTCTCAGGCAGTCACTGGGGCGGCCCAGTAAAACAGCGCCGATAACCTGATCGTTCTTTTCAAGTTTGATTCCTTTCACACCGCGCCCAGGATTGGCAAGCAAGGGGACATCATCCAGCGAAAAGTGAACGATTCTTGCTTTTTTTGAGGCCAGGAACATTGTTTCATGCTCACCAATAAGCTGTGCGAACACAACGCGGTCTCCGTTTGCCAGTCTGCAATATTTGCGGCCACTTTTTGATGAGGGTTGTCTGAAAGATGAAAAGGAGATCGAGATGACCTGACCGAACTCTGTCGCAACCTGTAAATAAGGTTGAGGCGATTCTCCGTTTGGTGGGTTATCAGCCGGGGTGAAACGAGGGTCTGTTGTAATGGCTGAAACGATCTGCACACCATCCTTCAGCCGGGCATGTTTGGAAAGAGGTTCGCCATAACCGGTTGATGCGGGAATAGACTGCACAGGCAATGTGTAAGATGTCCCATCACTGGCAAGGAAAACAATTTGATCGAGCGTACTTGCGGGCAGTACATTGATCACCGCATCTCCTTCCCGAACACGCAATTTCCCAACCGCTTGAATACGACCGACGCGTTTGATCCAGCCGTCACGTGTCACCACAACATTCGTGTTTTCTTTTACGATGTAGGCTTGCGGATCGAATTCTGCAATTTCTTCGGAAGAGCCGATCCCGGTTCGTCTGCGATTGCCGAACTGTTCGCCGATCTCACGTAGTTCGCTGCCAACCAGCTTCCACAATTTTTTCTGTGAACCTAGAAGAGCACGCAGTCGTTTTGCTTCTGCTCGCTTTTCTTCCAGTTCTTCAATGACTCGATCAATTTCCAGTTCCGAAATGCGATACAAAGCAATTTCCAAAATCGCATCGGTTTGAATCTGATCAATCGGAAAAGCTTTCATCAAACGCTGGGCAGCATCGGCTTTACCTTGCGATTTGCGAATGATTCTGATCGCTTTATCGAGACCGTTAAAAATAATCTCGAAGCCTTCCAGAATATGAATCCGTTTTTCAAGTTGTGCCAGCAGGTATTCAATCCGTTTGGTGACGGTAATTAAACGAAACTTCAGAAACTGAGTCAGCATTTCCTGCAAATCGATTTGGGCAGGCATCAGGTTATCGTGTTCATCGGGAATGAGGCAGGTTGCGTTGTAATTGAAGTTTTGTTCCAGCGGCGTATGTTTATAAAGATACGCCATCACGGTTTCCGCATCGCCGCTGCGTTTTAATTCCAGCACGATACGCATCCCAAGCTCTTCGCTACTTTCGTCCGCAACGGCGATCAATTGGGGAAGTTTTTTCGATTCGGTAATGTCCCCCAGAATCGTCATCAACGGCCCCGTTTCCACACCGTAGGGGACTGAATTGATGACGAGATTATTGTTCTGCTTCCCTTTTTGCAGTTTGTCTGGTTTCCACTCTGCGCGAACCTTAATTGCACCGCGGCCGGTTTCGTAAGTTGTGCGAAGCTCCCTGCGGTCTGTCACAATTCGCCCGCCCAGCGGAAAATCTGGCCCTTTGATATACTTCATCAACTGAGCAACAGAGGCTTGAGGGTTATCGATCAGCATCAAGCAGGCTTTGATCACTTCCCCCAAATTGTGTGGCGGAATGTTCGTCGCCATACCGACTGCAATTCCCTGTGTCCCATTGACCAGCAGGTTCGGATAACGAGCCGGCAGCACGACGGCTTCCTGGCGAGTGCCATCGTAATTTTCGCGCATTGCAACGGTTTGATATCGCAGTTCCGACATCAAATGTCCCGCAATCGCAGTCAGGCGTGCTTCAGTATATCGCGCCGCAGCGGCAGGCAGACCAATGATGGAACCAAAATTTCCCTGCCCATCGATTAACGGTTCTCGCAGCGTGAAATCCTGAGCCAGCCGGACCAACGCATCGTAAACCGAACTGTCGCCATGCGGGTGATAGTTACCCGTGGTATCCCCGGTAATTTTCGCACACTTTCGCGGCTTGGCATCGTGCGTCAAACGTAAATCGTTATACATCACATACAAAATACGCCGCTGGACCGGTTTGAGACCATCCCGCACATCAGGCAGCGCACGGGACTGAATAACAGAAACGGCGTAATTCAAATACCGCCGCCTGGTTTCATCACTAAGCGAAACATATTGAATCCGGTCCGATTCCGTAGCCCCACTGCTGTTCTTACTTGAATTTCCCTTCTTCGAATTCGCCAACCCACAAATCTCCACTTATATCAACAATGTAAACTCGATTAGAGAAATTAACTAAACAAACTCTTTCAGCAATGTAATACCCCGTTGGAAGGAGGTACCCTAACCCGAATTATTCATCAACCGTTGGACGCTAGCCCACGGTTCCTTCCATCATCGCATAAACCGGACGCTAACGAGTTGCGGCTGATTTGCGAGGTGTTTTAGGTGAAATGACCGTGAATTCTTTTACTCATTCACGTTTTGACGAACATCGATTTGCTCGTGAATAATCCGGGCTAATACTCCATTTGAAAATATTAAAAAACCAGACGCAATTTATGACTGGCAAGCAAGCCAAAAATGGGGCTGCTCGGACTTGAACCGAGAACCAACGAATTATGAGTTCGCTGCTCTAACCGATTGAGCTACAGCCCCAAAAGGGAGTCAAGAAATTACAGATTCAAATACAGGAAGTCGCTTGCTGATATAGGCAACAATGCTTACTGCATCTTCTAATGCTTGATGGACTCTGCCAGAAACTTCGTAACCACAGTGAGCAGACAGACGACTTTTCTGACGAACCCTGCTTTCAAGACAAAATACCCGCTTCGAAAGTTCAGAGAATCATACAGAATTCGATAAAAGAAACCAACCCGCTTCCTATTGAGCTTACAATAATATTTTTCACTACACTTTCAACTCTTATTTTTTGGGTTGGTACATTGAAATAGTGCGACAACGGAGCGCGGACCACGAAAACACAACCTCCAATTTAAGGCCTGAAAAGGCACTGCGTTCAATCGTTTATTTCAAGTTCTTCAATTTTCCCCAAACTGAGGAGGAAGCGTGTACTCTCTTATGGTTCAGCAAGAAAGCTCATGTGCATTTCAGCATGGCGTGTGTGAAGTTGGTTCCATTCATCGATAGTAAGTTGCCCGAGAAATGGACTTGGCTTTCGTTCCGTTTCCGATTTCAATCGTGATACCGCTCGTTTCAAATGAGCGAGCGACTTCTGCTCGTCAATCGGATCAGCGACAATTTCTGCCTCAGCTCGCTTGGGCAACTTAAAGCCAGGCGACATCGGCTGGTTGAGAATTCTTTTCTTAAGAAATATTCGCATCCCTAAACGCATGATCCATGGCAGCGGCGGCGTTTCAAAACCATCAATCGATTTTTCCATCACTCGTGCAAGATGTTCGAAAATTTGACCAGCCGACCAGTTCCCTGTTGTTGTGGCATTCAAAGAAACGAGCCGCTGTGCATCGGCAACCAATTCGTCAAGATTTGCATACTGAATTTTGCGACGTAAGGCGTTTTTCGTATCAACCATAAAATACCTTCCTACAAACTTTGATAGAAAAAGAACTATTTTACTTCTTCAATGGTCTCTGGTTTGGGAGACTTTTTTTTCTCTTTTGTTGCCGGGGCTTTACTGGTTGCTGGAGTTTTACTGGTTGCTGGCTTTGTTTCCTTTTTAGGTTCTTCTTTGAGAGCCTTTTTTTCTGGTTCGGTCGTTTTGGGTTGTTCTGCCTTGTTTGGCTCAGAAGATTCAGTTTTTGAGGCTTCTGTTTTTTGAGGGCTTGCTTTGGTTTCAGTTTTGCCATCAACGGCAGGGGCGAGAATGGTCGCTTTAATGATATAATCCAAATTTGGGAATTCTTTATTCAGGTAAGCATTTCCCTGAGCCTGGATTCTGACTTGTTTTGGTTGTTCGCCGTATTCAGCATTGATGGCGTCCACCACATCCATCCCTTTAATTACTTTAGCAAAAGGCGAAAATCCCTGCGGATTCAAACTGGCGGTGTTGTCGCCATAGTTAATGAAAAGTTGTGCGGTGCGAGAATTGGGTGCACTGCTCTTTGCGAAAGAGATTGTTCCTCGTCTGTTTTTCTGAAGCACCTTTTCATCTGGAATCATATTGTCAACCCATTTTTTTTGAACACTGGGGTTTCCATTAATACCCCATTGAACCATAAAGCCAGGGATAAGACGAAAGAAACGGCAGCCATCGTAAAACCCGGAAGTCACCAACTCTTTGAAGCGGGCAGTTCCCACAGGTGCCCAGCCGCTGTAAGCCTCTACGATAAAGTCACCTTTACTGGTTTCAAATTTCACTTGAAATGTTTCACCTGGTTCGAGTTTTGAATCCTCTGCTGGGTTACCAACTCCTGGAACTGTCGGCGAACTCGCTTCAGGCTCGCTCGGCTTCTTGCGAATACACCCCGCAACAACAAAAACAGAGAGCATCAAAATAAATAGACGCAACGCAGACGGTAATCGAAAACAACGCATAATCAACTTTTCCTCAAACGTAAATAACAGAAATGAATTCCACAATTTAACAAGCCGTTCAAAAACATAAAACACGGCATAACCCATAGTACAATTGTAGCCATTTCAAACTGAAGGGAAAGGGATGACAGATCTCATCGGCAGAGAAAGCAAACTTCTCCCGGCTAAATTGCTTGGACTACAGGGAAAGATCAGCCAAGTTCTTGAATAGGGGCAGCCGGGCCATCGACCAGCGGGGTGGGGCGACCGCTGGGAGTTATCCAGGCACTGTAGGGATCGATCCCCAGTTTTTTGAAGACGGTCGCACCAAGATCGCCGGGACCTAAGCGTCGTTTTTCGATTGAACCACCACGCCGGTCGGTCGCTCCGATCACCTGACCGCCGGGGACTCCTGCACCAGCCACTAGCATCGACATGACCGGTGTCCAATGACCACGTCCATTTGTTTTGGTCAAAACCGGACCGCGGCCGAATTCACCCAAGGCAAGAACGAGTGTTGAATCAAGCAGACCGCGCTGTTCCAAATCGTCAATCAGCGTTGTAATCCCATGATCAAAAACTGGCAGCATCGGCTTTAAGCCTTTCACAATCCCGCCCCACTTCACTTCATCGCCATGATGGTCCCAATGCCCCCACGCATCGCTGAGCGTGACGAAGGTGACTCCCGATTCAATCAGTCGTCTTGCCAAAAGCGTTTTTTCGCCGAAAGAATGCTTCCCGTATTTATCACGGACTTCTTGCGGTTCTTGACTCAGATCGAATGCCTTGGATACTTTTCCCGAAAGAACCATGTCGTACGCTTCTTGCACATAACGTTCTTGAAGCAGGAAACCGGGAGAACCGTCGGCTTGTTTTTTCAATCGATCCAGCTTGAATCGCAAATCGTTTCGGTCACTCAATCGAGGAATTTCAATTCCCTGGGGCATCCCGAATTTCCCCGCAGATTTCACCCCATCGAGAGGTTCGTAGCGGTGTCCGAGTAATCCTGCTCCGTAAATATCTGAAAGCATACTGTCTGCCAACGCAACATTGGCGGGCATCCCTGATACATTCGGACCACGAAATTTTGCAGCGACTGATCCCATGGAAGGGTAACCGCCACCATCACGATTATCATTGGTTCGGCGAGATTTCGGATTAGCCGCCTGAAATGTTGTGGGGGTATGATTACTCGCGGTGGCATCCATCGAACGAATGATGGCGAATTTCTCCACCATCGCGGCTTGCTTCGGAAAGTGTTCGCAAATTTCGATACCGCTGACAGAAGTTGAAATGGGCGAAAACGGCCCGCGAATTTCTTTCGGTGCCTGCGGTTTCAAATCCCATGTATCGAGTTGACTCGGTCCACCCGAAAGCCAGATGAGAATGACAGACTTTGCCTGCGTATGCTGCGAAATAGACTCTGCCGCTTCAGCCTGCTTTTGCAAAAAAGCTGCCGTCGAAAGTCCCGCGATTCCACTGAGACCAACTTTCAAACACCATCGGCGGGAACCGACTTGAATTAAGTCTGAACCAGGAACAAAACGAGAAAATCCGCTTCCCGATTGATGCGATGCTCCCTCCATTCTCAAAGTGCTGCCATCTCGCCGAGGCATTATTTCCACTCCTGTTCATTTTTGAAAGTCGGGGTAGATATTGTCTAACCTTTTTTTGTCTTCACGGTTCGATTCGCTTTTGAATGTGCGCTTTTGAATTTATTGAAAAAACTCGATACCTTGGGAGCAAATGTTTTGGGAATAAAGCCTTGTGAAAGCGCGTTAATCGAAACCGTACCGAGTTCGTAATTGCTGGTTGACCAGACATTGACAAACTCATTTTTCGATTTTGCCTCTGGATCTTTAATAATCAGATAAGCGTTCGCAAGGACGGTTTGCCTGTCGGGATCCGTTTTGCGAGTTCCTTTGGTTGTAATGGTAACGATCAACACTGGAATGTTATTTTTCGGTTCTCCTTCGGAAACGGGAATATCCATTTTTCCGATGTTTCTTTTTGCATAGGCAAAAATACCATTTTTCAAGACTGAATTCGGATCAAGCCTCGCCTGGTCATAAACGAGTTGAACTGAAAGTTCATTAATTTTCGAGAGCAACTCGTTGCTTTTGTCCGTCCCTTGAATATCTTTCGCCATCAGTCGCTTCAATTGAGGACTGACAGCAGGCATATTCTTCGGGTCAAACGGGGTTACCTTCTTCCCGCTGCCTGCCTTTGCAATGGCAAGTAGATCAGGGGAAGAAATAGCGAGATTAACATCTTGACCAGTAACTAATCGAAGTGTATTCATCGCCACAACTTGGCCACGCATGTTGAACAACGCGACTGTGTTAGTCTGTGATGAAACAGGAACCGAAGTATGCAACCAAGTTCCTTTCAATGTACCCCCGGTACGTCCCCGCATTTCTTTGGGTGTGTAAATTTCAGAGACCGTCCCTTGTACGAGCAACAATTGAGAGTCGTTTGGACCAAGGAACGATTTAACACCATTGAGAAAAGGATTTTTCTGCTTTGCCTTTGCAGACGCAGCAGAACCACGCGAAACAGTAAAGGCAAACAGAGGCGATTTTTTTTCTGGAAGTTCATTCGCAAGATACAGTGGCTTCAATTTTTTTCCTGATGGTTGAACTTGAAGGACCGCAATATCATACTTCGGATCGATAAGTTTGTAGCCAGTCACATTGGATTTTGTTCCATCAGTAAATTCCACCGTTGCTTGCTTGACGCCTTCAATAACATGATAACTGGTGATCACTAATCCTGATTGAGAAACAACAAATCCGTTTGCAGCACCTGCTCCGTCGGTTCCCTGTGTGATAATTTTTACAATAGAAGGTTGAACGAACTTTTGTAGTTCTGCTGAATTCATGTCGGCTTCGGGGATTTCCATTCGATCCAATTCAGCCATGAATAATGGATCAGCTTTACCTGTAATGCCCCCGCCTTCACCGCCTCCAGGACCAGACATTCCAGGACCAGACATGCCAGGTCCAGACATGCCAGGACCAGACATGCCAGGTTCCCCTGCTCCACCCAGAGACATATTTGCCATCTCTGGTGAGATCGAAATCGCAGGATTATTGGCTCCGGGAGCTGAACTACCCGCCCCACCATTGGCTGCCATTTGCATCGCCATCTCTTCCGACATAACTGAACTGCCACCGGGTGCGGCTGGTGCGCCGGCTGCCCCATTGTTGGCAGCCATTTGCATTGCCATTTCCGCTGACATCTCTGAACTGGCCCCACCTGGAGCTGAAGTCGCTGGATTTCCGGAAGCCCCTCCCGCATTGGCGGCCATTTCCATCTGCATCGCCATCTCTTCTGACATTTCACTTTCACCTGCGGGGGCTGCTGGACTTCCTGCACCTCCGCCCTCGTTGGCAGCCATCTGCATTTGCATTTCCATTTCAGATGACATCCCAGAGGAATCTTCCGATGCTCCTTTCGCTGAAGAAGCTTTGGCTTTACCTGCCCCGACATCAGGAATGGGAACGGCTTGCGCTGCAGAACCGTCAGATTGTTCGGCGCCAGCATTCAACGCAACAGTCTGGGAAGCGGTACTTCCTCCTCCCGAACCGCTAATTAGAAAAATTCCACTCGTAATAATAGCACCAAAAACAGTCCCAATGGCTATCCCCAGAATCATCTGGGTTGGATCGTTACCGGATTGTTGAGGCTGGGGCTTTCTTTTTTTTGCCATGGGAAGTTTTCATCCTGCGTCTGAGTGCATCAAGAGAAGGGAAAGTACAAACCATTGCCACGAAAAGATGCCATTTTCCTGGATCAACATGCACTTATGATTCACTAAGAGTACAAAATACCAGACAAAATTACAAGAATAATCTTGCCAGAGTGACAATTGCCTACGAATCGTCGTTCTTGCGAAGTGCTTCCAAAATATTACTATCTTCGAGAGTTGAGGTATCTCCTGCGGTATCACGACCGGCTGCAATGTCTCGCAGTAATCGACGCATAATCTTTCCGGAGCGTGTTTTCGGAAGTGCTGGAGCAAAACGGATTTGATCCGGCGTTGCGATCGCACCAATTTGTTTGCGAACGTGCGCCGTCAACTCTTTTTTCATCTCTGCATTGGGTTCGCCGCTTTTCAAAGTGACGAAACAGCAGATGCCCTCTCCTTTAAGTTCATGCGGGAATCCGACGACGGCTGCTTCTGCAACCGCTTCGTGCGCAACCAGGGCAGATTCCACTTCCATTGTGCTCAAGCGATGCCCGGAAACATTGAGGACGTCATCGACACGCCCCAAAATCCAGTAGTAACCATCTTCGTCGGTCCGTGCGCCATCACCCGCAAAATAGACTCCCTCGAACTTGGAGAAATAAGTTTCAACAAAACGATCATGATCGCCATACAGCGTGCGCAGCATGTGAGGCCAAGGCTGCGTCATTACCAGCAGACCACCCTGGTTTGTTTCGAGTGCATTGCCCTGTTCGTCGAAGATCGCAGGCACAACCCCAGGTAACGGCTTGGTGCAACTTCCCGGTTTCGTTTCCGTGACCCCGGGAACCGGGGTAAGCATAATGCCGCCCGTTTCGGTTTGCCACCAGGTATCGACTATCGGACAACGTTCGCCGCCGATCACTTTTTGATACCACATCCAGGCTTCCGGGTTAATCGGCTCGCCAACCGTGCCGAGTAATCGCAAGCTGGAAAGATCGGCTTTGCCAGGCCATTCATCTCCCCATTTCATAAAGGCTCGAATCGCGGTCGGAGCCGTGTAGAAAATGCTGACCTGGTATTTTTCGACCAACTCCCAGAAGCGACCTTCATCGGGCCAGTTCGGCGCTCCTTCATACATCACCGAAGTCGCCCCGTTGGAAAGTGGACCGTAGACAATATAACTGTGTCCGGTAATCCAGCCGATATCTGCGGTACACCAATAAGTATCTTCATCGCTTAAATCGAACGTCCAGCGTGTTGTCATTGTTGTGCCGAGCATGTAACCGGCTGTCGTGTGCAACACCCCTTTCGGTTTCCCGGTACTGCCCGATGTATAAAGGATGAACAACGGATGTTCGCTGTCGAGCGCAACCGCTTCGCAGTCAGCCGATTCATTTTCCATCAGCTCGTGCCACCAGTAATCGCGGTCAGGCACCATCGTCACATCCGCCCCGGTTCGCTGATAAACGACAACCTTTTCAACCGAAGGAGATTTTTCGAGTGATTCATCAACGGCTGCTTTCAGTGGAACTTCTTTCCCTCGCCGCCAACCAGCATCGGCGGTGATGACAAGTTTCGCTTCAGCATCGTTATTACGATCCGCAACCGCTTCTGCACTGAAGCCAGCAAAGATGATCGAATGCGTTGCGCCAATTCTCGCACAAGCCAGCATCGCGATAACAAGTTCAGGAACCATCGGCATATAAATAGTCACCCGGTCGCCCGTTTTAATGCCGAGTCGCTTCAGGACATTCGCAAACTTGCAAACTTCCCGATGCAAATCCTGATAACGCAGCACCCGCGTATCCCCCGGCTCTCCTTCCCAGATGATCGCTGCCTTGTTCGCGTTCTTTTCTAAATGTCGATCTAAACATTGAACCGAAGCGTTAATCTTCCCGCCTTCAAACCATTTCGTTTCGGGCATCTCGCCAGACATGACCGAAGTAAACGGCTCGAACCAATCCAGATTTTCTTTTGCCAAATCGCCCCAGAAACCAGCCGGATCGTCCTTCGCGTGATTCCAAGCGGCTTCGTACTCTGCATTCGTTTTGAAGCTGACACGCGGCTTGAATTCTGCGGGAGGCGGAAAGCGGCGATCTTCCTGTAACACGTTTTCGATGTTGCCGGGCTGTGAATCAGACATGTTGTACTCCAAAGATCAAATCAGTGATAAAGAAGAATCGCTCTGCTAACGTAGGGCGATTTCATTAGGTTATTTCAACAAGCGTTGATGGTAAAATGCTTTCTCTCCAGAGTCAACAATCACAGCCCTAAGAAAACAGCCTCAATAAAACCAGCAACCAAAAATTGTTGCTATTTTGAACAATCAGCATAAATTGCCACGATGCCTCGATTTCTTCCTGGAAAACGGGTAAATTCGTAGGGTGCGTTGTAACGCACCAATTACTCAAAAGGAGCAATGCACCAATTATTCAAAAGGAGCACAGACATTCCTGTCTGTCTTGTAAGAGCATGCTGTATGATAGGCAGACAGGAATGTCTACCCTCCGTCATTACAGGCAGACAGGAATGTCGACCCTCCGTCCAGTAGGAAGTTTTTGAATAAATAGAGTTCCTTTAATTTAATCCACCATCCACAATTCGGTGCGTCACGACGCCCCCTGCAAACGAGGTCATTTTCAATGAAACAGCTTCCCCTCTACTTATTGCTTCTCTGTTTTGTTTTGTCTTTCTCGGCGACTGTTCATGCAGAAGACAAAAATTCGCAGCAACAAAACAAAACGCTGGATGTCCAGGTTTCCGTCAAATTGAATTATCTGCTTTACCTGCCTGAAGATTATGAGAAGCAGGAAAGTTGGCCCGTTTTATTATTCCTGCACGGTTCGGGTGAGCGGGGCGATGATCTCGAAAAAGTAAAATTTCATGGGCCACCAAAGTTGATTGAGCAGGGCAAAGAATTTCCATTCATTGTCGTTTCGCCACAATGTCCGGAAGGTTACTGGTGGGAGCCGATTGAGTTGATCGCACTACTGGATGAAATCAATAGCAATTACAACGTCGATGAGACCCGCATTTACGTTACCGGTTTAAGTATGGGCGGCTTCGGTTCCTGGAGACTGGCCGCTTACGCACCAGATCGGATTGCTGCGATCGCGCCCATCTGTGGCGGCGGTGAACCGTACTGGGCGAAACGAATCGGTCCCGTCCCCGTCTGGGCATTCCACGGTGCCAAGGATACCGGCGTTCCTCCGGAAAGATCTCTGGTCATGATTGATGCCCTCAACAAAGTGAAAGCGAATCCAAAATTCAAAGCCGGCGATAACCCCACACCAAAAATAACCATCTACCCGGAAGCCAGGCACGATTCCTGGTCAGAAACCTACAACAACCCAGAGCTTTACAAATGGTTTTTGCAACAAAAAAAGAACTAGTGCAGCTTCAATCCTAAAAGAAGGGGTTGCAAAAGATTTAAGGAGCGACAACGGAGCGGGTTATGGAAACAAACACCCCAAATCTAAGCCCTGAAAGGGCACTAGCTGGACAGTGTCAGTTCCTGTTGATGTAGATTAACTGGGTAGCCCTGGCCTGAAAGAGTTTGGTTTGACAAGTCTTTGTTTTGAATTAATCGAGATCTCAATAGGCAGAAAGTATTCAGTTATGATCGTGTTGCTTCCCTGTTGCTTCCGTTTAATTTGTTGCTTGTTTGTCCTTTCGATGTTGCCGGCGAATATCGTTTTAGGTGAGGAGTCTCAAGTAAAATTATTACAGGAGAAATTGAACTTACCTGTGATCAAACAGGGAATGAAACCGTCTCAGTTACTGGAAATTATCGATCTCGATTGGAAGATCGAGATCGATGCAGAAACAGACGATGAAGAAAAACTGCTGATGAAAGTGGTGCTAAAGCATATTATTGAAGCAGCTGATGTCATTCTTACTGATTCCAAGGTTGAAGAAAAAACAGCACTCAAAGCGGTGCAACATAAAATGCAGGCGTTGGGCCTGCTCGCTCGAATGGGAGACACCACCGCTTCAGTTCAAGCTGTCGCGATGGCGAAACAATTGCAACACGACAAAAGGCCGCTGCTTGCCAGGGAGGGAAAATTAATTGTGCTCTCCAATCAGTTGCGGGAAATTCCCAGGATGAATCAGCAACAACGAGATGCTTTCATTCAAGAACTGATGGAACTTTTTTCGAGTTCACCGATGACAAAGCGAGAAATACAAATTGCCCAGGTCACCGCTCAAGTTTTTGAACGGGCAGGCAAAACAGATTCTGCTCAAATTATTTTGCGAAAGACCGCTCAGTTACTGGAACAATCATCCAAAAACGAATGGAAACAAATCGCGAACCAATTCAAAGGAACGGCCCGCCGCTACGGCTTGCCGGGGCATCCGATGAAACTGAGCGGCACAACACTCGCTGGCAAAACAATCGACATCAAAGACTTCAAAGGGAAAGTGGTACTGGTACAGTTTTGGGCAAGTTGGTGTACTTATTGCCTGCAGGAAATGCCTCACCTTCTCAAACTTTATCATACGTACCACGAAGATGGCTTTGAAATAATCGGAGTCAATCTGGACGATTCCGCAGAACGTGCTAGGAAAATTATTGAGGATGCACAACTTCCCTGGTCACAGATTTTCAATTCGCAAATCGATACGATAGGGATGAAA
>Ga0316209_1002673_pt1 | contig 13767 bp, 9 predicted proteins | sample 6monopyrite_MG_FD_204945 | JGI IMG/M metagenome (GOLD analysis project Ga0316209, IMG submission 204945) | Microbial mat bacterial communities from mineral coupon in-situ incubated in ocean water Damariscotta River, Maine, United States -... | ecosystem: Environmental > Aquatic > Marine > Coastal...
CATCGACGGGCGCGGCTTCGCGACTATCGAGGAAAGCGCCAACGCCGTCGAAGCCTGGCTGTCGTCTCTGCCCGGCCATGTCTACGCCAATGTCCGGCAGGCGCCGATCAATACGCTCAATCTCGCCCATCTCATGCCGCTGTCGGCCATTTGGGCGGGACCGTCGCGTAACGAACATCTGGGTGGGCCGCCACTGCTGACGGTGCGGACCAATGGGACGACTCCGTTCCGGCTCGTGACCCATATCGGCGATGTCGGCCACACCCTGGTCGTCGGCCCCACCGGCGCCGGCAAATCGGTACTCCTGTCGCTGATGGCGCTGCAGTTCCGGCGCTACCCGGACGCGCAGATCACCTTCTTCGACAAGGGCGGATCGGCCCGCGCGGCCGTGCTCGGCATGGGCGGTGATTTTTTCGACCTCGGCGCCGCTAAGGAGGGCATCAAGGACGCGCTCGCCTTCCAGCCGCTCGCCAAGATCGACCTGACGGGAGAGCGGTCTTTCGCGCAGGACTGGGTGCTCGGACTGCTCGCCCATGAGGGTGTTGCCGTCACGCCGGAGGTCAAGCATGCAGTCTGGTCGGCGCTATCGAACCTCGCCGCCGCGCCGCCGCCCGAACGCACGCTCACTGGTCTCGCGACGCTGCTTCAACGGAACGAGCTGCGCCAAGCGCTTCAGCCTTACACACTGGAAGGCCCATACGGCCGGCTCATGGATGCCGATGAAGACCGGCTCACACTTAGCGACGTTCAGTGCTTCGAGATGGAAGAGCTGATGCACGAGACCGGCGCGGTGCTTCCCGTGCTGACATACCTCTTTCATCGGCTCGAAGCACGGTTCGACGGACGGCCGTCGCTGCTGATCCTCGATGAGGCCTGGCTCTTCCTCGACAACCCGGCCTTCGCCGCGCGTATCCGCGAATGGTTAAAGACGCTCCGCAAGCAGAACGTCTCCGTCGTCTTCGCGACACAAGGTTTATCGGACATCGCCGGCAGTTCGATCGCGCCGGCGATCATCGAGAGCTGCCCGAGCCGCATCTTCCTGCCCAACGACCGGGCGATCGAGCCCCAGGCGAAAGCCGTCTACGAAGCCTTCGGCCTCAACGACCGGCAGATCGAGATCATCGCCCGTGCCGTGGAGAAGCGCGACTACTATTTCCAGTCGCGCCAGGGGAACCGGCTGTTCGACCTTAGTCTTGGACCCGTGGCGCTGGCCTTTACCGGAAGCAGCACCGAGCCGGATCACGCCCTGATGGACGAGCTCCTCACCGCTCATGGCGAAGAGGAGTTCGCGGATTCCTGGCTGCGCGCCAAGGGCCTCGATTGGGCGGCGGACCTAATCGGTTCGAACCATGCACTGCAAGAGGAGACAGACCATGAAGCGACCGCTTGAGGCGGCTGTGATAGCGGCGTTTATCGGCCTGATTGCCGCACCGGCAGCGTTTGCCGCCGAGGGTTGGCCGCGCTGCTGGCGTGACGATGATTGCTCGGGCTTCTTCCTGAACGTGACGACCAGCCAGGGCGACGCGAAGGTCTCGGTCGGGCGGGTCTGCGAAGGCCGGTGGCGCCATGTCTGGGGCCGGTCCGACGCCCGGAACACCATCCAGCAATGGCTTGAGGGCGAGGCGGCCGGTGCGAACGGCTCACTCTGCATCCCGCTCCATCCGGATGTTGACGAGATCCGCGTCACCTCGATTGGCGGCCATTGCGGCGAGGACGGGTTTCCCGACATCGCCTGGGCCAACGAACCCGGCGCCGATGCAGTGCTGCGACGCGGCTATGGCGCGGCAGCGTCTGCAACGCTCGAAGGCTGCCATGCGCGGATCGGGCCTAGTCTCGACAGCAGCACGGTCGCCTATGGCGGCGTCGCCCTCCGTTTCGCCGACAGCTACGTCTTCGGCGACAGTTACGCCGAGACGTATTTCTACGGGGTCTATGACGGTTTCGGACCGAGCAGCGTCAAACCGTTCGGCGCCACGGTCGCCGCCATCAGCCAATTCAACACCTACCACTACCGCGTCGAGATTCTGGCGAATGGCCGGGACGGCTGGCGGTGGGGAGATCAAGAGGAGAACGACCGATGAAACATCTCAAGACACAGCTTTTATCCGCCTGCGCCGCTTTGGCGCTCGGCCTGTCCACCGTCACCGTGACCATGACCGTCACGGCGCCGCCGGCGCACGCGATCACGGTGTTCGACCCGGCGAATTACAGCCAGAACCTGCTTACCGCCGTGCGCTCGCTGCAGCAGATCAGCAATCAGATCCAACAGCTCGCCAATGAAGCGCAGATGCTGGTCAACCAGGCGCAGAATCTGACGAGCCTGCCGACCTCCGTCGCCGGTGATCTGCAGGCCTCGCTGCGCGCGGTCGATGCGCTGATCCTGAGCGCGCAAGGCGTCGCCTACGATGTGTCCGCGATCGACGCGGAATACCGCCGATTGTTCCCAGAAGAATATGCCGCCACCGTTTCAAATTCGCAGATCATCCAGGATGCGCAAGAAGCGTGGCAGCTGGCCCGCGAAGGCTTCAGGCACAGCCTCCAAGTGCAGGCCGAGGTGGTTGGGCAGGTCCGCACCGACACCTTCACGCTCGACCGTTTGATCGCCGAGAGCCAAGGCGCGGTTGGCAATCTGCAGGTGGCTCAGGCCGGCAATCAGCTCACCGCGCTCGCCGCCAAGCAATCGATGCAGCTCCAGAGCTTGCTTGCCGCATCGGCCCGCGCCGAGGCGCTCGAAAGCGCGCGCGCCATCGCTGCCCGCGAGCAGGCCCGTGCCCGCTTCGCCCGCTTCATGGGCGATGGCAGCAGCTATAGCCGTTAGGATTCGGGGACGCGCACAATGGATGATGTCGGCGTCATCGATCAGTTCACGGAGACTTTCGTCAACTACATCGATTCCGGCTTCGGGTTCCTCGGGCCAGATGTCGCGTTTCTGACGACGATCCTGATCGGCATCGACATCACGCTCGCCGGCCTGTTCTGGGCGCTTTCCGACGATAAATCGGTCATCCCGGCGCTCATCAAGAAGGTGCTCTATGTTGGCGCCTTCGCCTTCATCCTGAACAACTTCTCCTTCCTTGCCGATGTCATCTTCGACAGCTTCGCCGGGCTCGGATTGCGGGCGAGCAATTCCGCGATCACCGCCGATGATCTCATGCGGCCAGGCTTTGTCGCGAATACCGGATTCGTCGCCGCGGACCCACTGTTGAGGGAAGTCGAGGATCTTCTCGGACCGATCGCCTTCTTCGAGAACTTTGTCCTGATCGCGGTACTGATGGTCGCCTGGATCATCGTGCTGCTCGCCTTCTTCATCCTGGCGATCCAGCTCTTCATCACGATCCTCGAATTCAAGCTGACCACCTTGGCCGGCTTCATCCTTGTGCCCTTCGCTCTGTGGGGGAAGACAGCATTTCTTGCCGAGCGCGTGCTCGGCAATGTGGTGGCCGCCGGCATCAAGCTGATGGTGCTCGCCGTCATCGTCGGCATCGGCTCGACCCTGTTCGGTTCCTTCACCGCGTCCTTTGTGGGCGACGAGATCACCATCGAGCAGGCGCTCTCCACCGTCCTGGGCGCGCTGGCGATTTTCATGCTTGGCATCTTCGGCCCCGGCATTGCGGCCGGTCTCGTCTCCGGTGCGCCACAGCTCGGCGCCGGGGCCGCCGTGGGTTCGGCCGCGGGGCTCGCCATCGGCGGTGCCGCCGCCGCCGGTGCGGCTGTTGGCGGTGCGCGCGCTCTTGGCGCAGGGGCGGGCGCGGCGACCCGCGCGGCGTCTTCGATGGCGGGTGGGGCGAGCGGCGCGTACGGCTTAGCGCGCGCAACCTCTGGCGCGTCAGGCGCGGCAGGCGTTGCGGCAGGGGCGGCCGGCGTCGCCCGCGCCGGCGCCGGTGCTGTCGGTCAGGGCGTTCGCAGCGTTGCGGGACGCGCGACATCGGGCGTGCGCCAATCCTTTGCAGACGGTCAGCGCGGCGCTTTCACCACGACCGGCGGCACGCGTCCCAGCGGCGGTGAGGCGTCGACCAGCGCTGCGGCCGCGGCAAGCGGTGCGCCCGACTGGGCTCAGAAGCTGAGGCGAGAACAACGGCTGCGCGAAGGCGCGACCGTGACGGCCCACACGATCCGCGACGGCGACCGCCCAGCCTCCGGCGAGAACCCCAGATTGAGGGACGACGACTGATGTTCAAACGATCCACCTCAACGTACGGCCAGACACCAGAACCGGAGACGCCTTATCAACGAGCGGCGCAAGTCTGGGACGAGCGCATCGGCTCGGCGCGCGTGCAGGCGCGGAACTGGCGGTTCATGGCGTTCGGCTGCCTGGCGCTCGCCATCGGCCTGTCCGGCGGGGTCGTCTGGCAGGCCGGACGCAGCACGATCACGCCTTATGTCGTCGAGATCGACACACTCGGGCAGACCCGCGCGGTCGGTCCGGCCATCGCCGCCTATGAGCCAACCGACGCCCAGATCGCCTACCATCTGGCGCGCTTCATCGAGAATGTCCGCTCGCTCTCGATCGATCCGATCGTCGTGCGCCAGAACTGGCTGCGCGCCTACGACTACGCCACCGACCGTGCCGCCAACACGCTCAACGACTACGCGCGCGAGAACGATCCGTTCTCCCGGGTCGGCCAGCGCACGGTCACCGTCGAGGTGACCAACATCGTGCGTTCCTCGGACGACAGCTTCGAGCTCCGGTGGCGGGAACAGAGCTTTGAAAACGGCGTCCTCGCCGACACCACCCGCTACACCGCCGTCCTCTCCATCGTGCTCCAGCCACCGCGCAACGAAGAGGCGCTCAGGAAGAACCCGCTCGGCATCTATGTCCACGCCCTCAACTGGAGTCGCGACCTCATCTCGGGAGATAATCCATGAAAAAGATACTCATCGTTGCAGCGCCCTTATTGCTGGCGGCCTGCGCCACAAAGCAATTGCCACCCGAGATCAGTTACGACGCGGAAGACTTCGATGCCGCAACGCTCGCTGCCGAGCCGCCGCGTCCCGTCGAGATTGTCACCGTGTCTGAGCCGTTGCCCCTGCCGGGTCAGCTGATGCCAGTGCCGAGGGAATGGGCGCCGCCTGCGGAGGACACGCGGCCGCCGGAAGAGCGCGTTACAGACGCTAACACTGCCGCCGCGGTGGAGCCGAGCACGGACGGCTATATCAACGCGATCCAGGTTTATCCCTATACGGAAGGCGCGCTTTACCAGCTCTATACGTCGCCCGGGAACGTCAGCAACATCGCGCTCCAGCCGGGCGAGAAGATCGTCGCCGTCTCGGCCGGCGACACCGTCCGCTGGGTGATCGGCGACACAGTCAGCGGTTCCGGCTCGGCGGCACAAGCACAGGTGCTGGTCAAGCCCATCGCCGAAGGCCTGCGCACCAACCTCGTCATCATCACCGACCGGCGCGCCTATCACCTGGAGCTTACCAGCACGCCCGAGACCTATATGGCCTCTGTTTCCTGGCATTATCCGCGCGATGAGCTTCTGGCGCTCACGCGCCGTAATATCGCAGCCGAACAGGCCGCCGACCGCGTCATCGACCGCGGGCTCGATATCGACAATTTGCGCTTCCGCTACGCCATCAGCGGCGACAATCCGCCATGGCGGCCGGTGCGGGTCTTCGACGACACCAACAAAGTCTATATCCAGTTCCCTGCGCGCCTCGATCAGGGCGAGGCGCCGCCGCTCTTCGTCGTCGGCCCGGACGGAAACAATCAACTCGTCAACTACCGGGTGCGCGGCCGTTACTACATCGTCGACCGGCTCTTCGCGGCTGCCGAGCTCCGGCTCGGCGAAGACCCGCAGCAGGTGGTGCGGATCACGCGGACCGACGGCCGTCCCGCCGCGTCGAGCCGACCCCGGACCGGCGACATCGAGATCAGTCAACACCGAATTCTGGACCGTGGGGACCGCTGATGACGCCGTCGCGCCCAGACGATCCGCCGATCTCCGATCCGCCAGTCCCTGACTCGGTCGGCGCGAACGCGCCAAAGGTCGACCCGGAAAACCTGATGCTGCGCGCGGCGCCGCGCCCCGTCACGCGGATCAACCGGCGTGTGCTGATCGCGCTCTCCGGCACGGGACTGCTCCTGATCCTCGGCGCATCCATCTTCGCGCTCGACCCGCCGCGTCTGTTCGACCGCGATGACACCGGACGCGAGCTCTACCGGACCGACAACAACCCGACACCCGATGGCCTTGAAGCGCTGCCACGCCGCTACAGCGACATCCCGCGACCGCCGGTCGAGTTGGGTCCGCCGCTGCCCGGCGATATCGGTCCGGCCGTCGTCAACGCCGAGCGGGAGCTGGGGATCGGGCCAACGCCCGCGATGCCGTTCCGTCCGAGCCCGGAAGATGACGCGGCGCGCGCCGAGCGTATCCGGCAAGCGCGGCTCGCCCAGCAGGGCCGCGAGTCCGGGGTATTTTTCCAACTCACCTCAAGGACGGCGGGTGTCGCTCAGGCAGACATCTCGGGAGCGGGAATACCCGCCGCGCCGGGAACGGCGCTGACCGACCGCAATCCCTTCGAGGTCGCCAGCAGGGGTGACGTAGGTGGCCCGCTGGAACTGGATCTCCGGAACGATCAGAACCTGCAAGGCCGTAAGCTCGACTTCCTCGACAGGCAAGTCGACGCCGATATCTACAATCCGCATGCGCTGCAGGACCCGGCTTCGCCCTACCAGGTGATGGCGGGGACCGTCATCTCCGCCAGCCTCGTCACCGGCATCAACTCCGATCTGCCGGGCCGCGTCATCGCGCAGATGACTGAGAACATCTACGACACGGTCTCGGGAACCTATCTTTTGATCCCGCAAGGTTCCCGCCTGATCGGAACCTATGACAGCGTCATCGCCTTCGGCCAGGACCGCGCGCTTGTCGTTTGGCAGCGGATCATCATGCCGGACGGCTCCTCTGTGGTGATCGAGAACTTGCCGGCCACCGACGTGGCCGGCTATGCGGGCCTCGAGGACGAGGTCGATTTCCACACCTGGCGGCTCCTCAAGGGGATTGCGCTCTCGACGCTACTCGGCGTCTCGACCGAACTGACTTTCGGCGATGAGGAAAGCGACCTTGTGGCGGCGATCCGCGAGTCCACTCAGAACAGCGCCAATCAGGTCGGTCAGCGCATCACCGAGCGCAACCTCAACATCCAGCCCACCATCACCATCCGTCCCGGATGGCCGCTCCGCATCATCGTCAACAATGACCTGGTGCTGCGGCCTTACCGCGACCTGGGAGTGATCCGATGACCCTTAAGCTCGACAAGCTCCCCGACCGCGAAAGCGTGAAGATCACCTTCACCGCCGACGCCGATCTCAAATCGGCGCTCAATGACTATGCCGAGATCTATCGGCGCGCCTACGGCCAAAAAGAGAGCGTCGCCGATCTCATCCCGTTCATGTTGGAAGCTTTTATGAACGCCGATCCCGGTTTTAAACGGGCGCGCAAGGAACTTGAAGACGCGCGCCCATCTTCCCCACCAACCCAAGCAAAGGAGACCTGAACGATGGCTACTATTGGAAGCTTTACGGCCGGCAAGGACGGCTATGTCGGCACGATCCGCACCCTGACGGTCAACGTCAAGGCCAAGATCATTGCGAATGACAGCAAGAAGAGCGAGGGCGCACCGGACTTCCGCGTCTATGCCGGCCGCGCCGAGCTCGGCGCGGCCTGGAAGGCGCAGACCAACGGTGAGGAGCCGCGCGACTATCTCAGCGTCCAGCTCGACGATCCGAGCTTCCCCGAGCCAATCCGGGCGGCGCTGTTCGAAGAGGACGGCGCGGCGTTTCTCGTGTGGAACCGGCGGGAGCGGTAATATGCCGCATGCTAGAGGCAATCCATGTTGACGTGACAAGACGTCGAAAGTTACGCAAGAATGCCAACACTTTGTTGAATGGCAAAGTAGCTTCAGCCCTCAGCGCGACCGAGCTCGAATAAGCCTCTCGATGCTTTCCAAGTATTAGGGTGCGACCGGAGCACAAGTCCTTCATCGTTCGGTAGTAGAGACGTGGCACGCTGGATTGCGGACGGTGCAACGCCGTGAGTCTTTACCGACCAGGCAGTTCGTGTGATCCTGCAATACATACTAGTTTGCAAGTCGCAATGTTCCGTGGACGCGCCAGAGCATCTGCAAAGGCGGGATACCGGCAGACGCCGTGTCTTCACTAGTAGCGACCGGCAAGGCGCTGCCTTTCCACCCGACATTTTCAAGAATGCGGATGCCTGGTGCCACCTGTCCGCCGAGCCGTTTGAGGTAGGCGAAACTCTCGCTACCGCTCCCGGTCACCGCGACAACGATTCGATCCTCCAGGCGCGCCAGTGCATCGGCGTCCGGATTCGCCACAGATTCCATCAGCACGAGATCACCGCTGCGAATGACGGGATAGGCGCTATCATCCGTGACGCGCGCCGCGACCAAATCCCGCTCCAGCAGCCTGCTTCCGTGCGTCGCAACCACTTCGTTTTTGCCGGCAAAGCTCTCCTGGTCGTACAGCACCCCGATGACCGGCAAGAGCCGCGTTCTTGCTCTCGGCAGAAGCAGGCTCGACGGTACCCGTTCCGCGCCGGTCCGGTCGCAGGCCAGGATCACGCGCGACGGGTCGCGCCGGTCGGCCGACAGGCGGCGCAGATACATCCTGTCGCCGCTCAGAGCCACTACGGGGTCGCCATCGAGCGCCTCCATTTCCAGCGAGACCATGACGACCTGGCCCTGCAGGGAGAGGGGACTGAGTCCCGGCGATCTCACGCCGTAAAACGCGATGTCGCCGAGCCCCGCGAAATCGAAAAGCTCCGCGGCTTCGCCGGCAGCGAGGACATCGGCGCTGCTTCGAGCGCTGACATTGCCGAGAACCCGCACCGGTTCTTTTGCGACGGGGGCCGGTGCCGGTGCGGGCGGCAGATCGGACAGGAACAGGTCCCTGTCTTCGCGCGTCAGGCGTCCCATGAAGCGCGCATAGGACGCCGAACAGCTTCGCATCAGCCGGTCGATCTCGTTGAAGGCCTCGTCTACCTGTCCCGCTTCATGGGGCGTCACGTCCTGCGGGCGGTGATGCGCCTTGTTGATGATCTGGTAGAAGGGCGCCGCGTCGCGCAGGGCCGTATGCGACAACAACGCAGCGAACGGCGGTTCGTCAAACGGGCGTTCGCCGTTGTTCCGCGCCGACCGCAGCGCATGGAACAAATCCGCCAATGTAGGTTTGTGCATGACCATCGGGTCCGTGGCCAGCAAATCCCAGAGCCGGTTCTCGATGTAAATGCGGACCGTACCGACGAACTTGCGCGCCTTGTCCTCATTGTTCTCATCCGCGCGCCAGTCCTTCTGCCGCTCAAATATTTCCTCGACGGCCGGGCTGACACCTGCCGTCAAGCGCGAACTCGATATCGGATTCATGACCAGCGCGTGCCACGACGGGCTGCCGGTTGACCGGTCGGGCAGCTTGTCCCTGATACCGGCAAGGAAGCGGTAGTCGTTCGACGTGATGACGGGCCGCATGCCATGGTTCGGCATTACCGGGATCGCTGCTCCCAGATTCTCCGCGTTGATCGGATCAAAGTGGTTCTGGGGATCGTCCAGGAGCATGCAGTCGATGCCGCCGATCCTCGACCGCACACGTTCCCACAGGCTGAACACAAAGGCCCAGACGCAGGCGCGCAACTGCGAGGCGTTCATGATCTTGTAGGCGGGCACCTGCATATCGCCGATGCCGGCGCGCAGCCCAAGCCCCTTTTCTTCGGCGGCGTCGAATCCGCTGTATGCTGGGCCGCCGCGGTAATGGGGGCTGTAGATCTTTTCCAGCCAGCCCCGCGTGCCCTGATCAAGCGCGCTGATCAGCCCCGATACTTGCTGAAACACCAGGTCTTCAAAGCCGGCGAATGCCTCCATGGCGTCGGCGGCCTGTCCAATCCGCTCCAGACGACCACTGAGGGTAGCGTATTCCTTGCGCGCCGTTTCGAGCTCGTCGAGCTGGCGCAGCAGCGACAGGATGGGCGTGGTATTGGTTACGCACAGCCGCAAGGTTTCGATCTGATCGCGCAAGGGCAACAAGTTGGCCTCGATAGCGGCCTCTGCAGCTTCAGGCTTTTCGCCTTCCGGCGTCCCGGCCTTGCCCATATAGCGCTCGGCCATCCCCTTTATCGCGTCCGCGCCCGTCGTGCGGTGTCTCGCCAGCCGGACCGCCTGTTCGACGTTGGCGCTGCGCCTGGCCAGCGTCCCATTCCCAAATTCCTCCGGCCATGCCGAAGGTTCTATCTCCGGCGCAGCGGGCAACGGATGTTCTGTCATCCCAAGCTCCCACACCGCCGCGGCGTTTTGCTTCAGCGGTTGCAAAGCGCCGCCGAAATGGCGGTCGGCAAGAAGCTCGTCAACGAAGGCCTTGCGGTAGATTTGAAGTAATTCCGCCGGCGGCGCGTTGTCGGCGAATCCGCGCAGGCTTTCGGGCAGCTTTTCCAGGAATTCGCGGGCGGCATCGCGTTCCCATTCCTCCGCGCCTTTTGCCGCGTCGGCGTCGGCCTCTCCGCACAGGCGCAAGGCTTCCTTGACGTCTTTATCGAGAAGCGCGTCCGGCGGTACCTTTTTCAGGTCGGTCCCGCATAACGGGCAGTTCTCGAAATCGGCGTACTTGTGATGCTCGCGGTGCCATGCGGCGACGCGCGTATAAAGCTGCCAGCGGGCCGCCTCCTGCTTGTTGCGCAAACGCTCGGAGACGGCCTCTGCGCGGGCGGCCATATCGGCAACGAGGGCTTCCGCGGCACTGCTGTCCTCCTCCGAGACGGCCCCCAGGTTGCGGGCAACGACAATTGACGGCAACGCGTTGAGCGCAGCGGACTTTAGCATGTCCGAGGCGGCCGCCAGCTGCCGGAGCAGGGCGTCGGCATCGTCCTTGGTTGCCAGCTGCAGCGCGCCGCCCAGGACCGATTCAGCCCGGCTTTCCAAGGTCTGCTTGGTCTGCTCCAGGTCTGCTCGCGTGTCTGCGTTCGATTTCCGGCATGCGCCCGGTTCGGCTTCTTCATCGGGCGCAATCAGATCGGCCGGGTCACCAAGGTCAGACTGCGCCGCCCAGGCATCAACGATATTCTGCCGCTTGCTTTTGAAATCACCCAGTTTTGCCGCTGCCTGCGCTTCAGTATTTTTCTTTTCGGTTGTCCGGAGGCGTTTAACCACCCTGTCCGACCGGCGCCCCAAGTCCTCCAGCGGCTTGAGCCCCGTCAACTGTGCAATCGCGTCGGCAAAGGTGGTATTTTCATCAAAGCGCATATGGGCCGCAATACCGGGCATCAACGTCCCGGCCTCGACGGCGAGCTCCGGCAATCCCAGCTCTTCGAGCCCCGTTACGGTCATGCCGATCCTGCCCCGCGCACCAACGGTCAGTGCGCGCTGCACGACGCAAATATCGTCCGATCCCTCATCATGAAATGTCAGCTGGGCCCAGGTATCGATTTTCGGCTGATCGTTCAGGACTTCGAGATCGGTGCCCGACGGGATCGGTACGACGGGCGGCAGCGCGAGTTCGGACTCGCTCTCGCCATCCTCTTCATCACCGCCCGTCCGATAGACCTCCATCGGCTCGTGGACCTCATCCGGCATATGTTGCGAGCGCAGGGCGCGGCCCGTTAGACACCAGATGATCACGTTTTGAAGGGCAGTCTTGCCGGCGCCGTTAAAGCCGCTAATCAGCGCCACATCCCGGTCGATCTCGAGGACGAAATCGTCGGGATCTTCACCGTCCGCGCCGCAATGTCTGTGCAGACCTCCGAAACGGTGCGCCTCGACGCGCCGGAGGGTCCAGAGCCTTTTCCCCGCCGCTCCCGCTGTCTCCGTCGCCTTTTTGGCCGGCGGGTCTTCTTCAAGGGCTTTCAGAACCTCTTCGATTTCACGCGCCTGCACGTTCTTGGCCCGCGGCCATAAGTCACGGCGGCGAGCGTAGTACGCCATAATCCGGCGCGCATTATCGTTTTCCAGCACGAACGGCGGGCCGCCTTCCGGCGTGGCAATCGGCTGCCCATGCAACAGCGCTGCGACCAAATCCTCCAGGCCGCAGTCGACAAGATTGATCGGCGTCAGTCCGCCGGCCCCGCCATCTTCGCTATCGGCATCCGCCATGGCTCAGTACCTTTCGGTTGTATTATCCTTCCCCTGCTAACGCGGATGCAATCATCTCCTGCCATTCTTATTTTGGCGTTCACAGGACACCGCGGCCCCGCATCCCGGCGGGACCGCGGCGAATATTCAGCCGTCGCCATCGGCGAACACTTCCCGGTAAATCGCTTCGATGCGCGCGGCTTCTTCGTCCGTCAGGGCGGCGAATTCCTTTTCCCGTGCGCGGCGGGACAGAGTCCCGCCGTTCTGGTGCAGGAACCGGAACAGAAGGTCTGACAGGCGCTCCGGCATATCCACCATCAGGGTCAGCTCATTCCGAAATGCATCGTACCGCTTCAGAAATCCGGCTTCCTCCGGTAGGTCCTGCTCGATGGTCCGCTGCACGCAGCCGTAAAGGAATTCCGTTTGCGGCGTGGCATCGAAGAACCGGTAGAAATCGCCTGTGTCATTCAGCACCCGGACATTGCCGTTTTCCGTCGGTTCCCAGTCCACAACCGGCAGCAGGCGCTGCGAATAGTCTTCGAGCGCAGCCCGGTAGTCTTCGATCCGGTCCAGGATCGCCGCCGATACGGGGAAGGCAATGCCGGGCGGGTTAAAGGCGCGCTGGGCCAGCACGTGGTGGATCAGGTAGCGGTGCAGCCGACCGTTGCCGTCCTCGAAGGGATGGATATAGACAAAGCCAAAGGCGAGGACCGCCGCGGCGACAACCGGGTCGAGCTGCTGCGCGGCTTGGCGGTCGAAGGCAACCATGCCGTCTATGAGCCCGGCCAGATCATCCGGCCGCGCACTGAGATGGTCCGGGATCGGCATGCGCGATTCACGGTCGCGCTCCCCGACAAAACCGCCTTCCGTCCGCAGGCCGAGATGGACGAAGCGGGAATCGCCGATCACGATGCGTTGCAGGCGCAGCAGTTCGTCAAGATCGATCGGCTGCCGGCCGGCTTGGCCGATGGCGCGGCCCCACCGCTGGATGCGGTCCTGCGGCGGATGCTCGCCCTCGATGGCAAAACTCGACTTCGAATCCTTGAGCAGCAGGAAAGCGGCCGTGCGCGCCAGCAGGTCGCGCGGCACGGCGGCAACGGCATCCTGCGCCCGCGCGTGCAGGTCCATGGCGATAAAGCGGTCCAGCGCTTCCGTGCGGAACACCATGGGGCAGAATGCCGGCGTGCCGGGCAGGTTGTTCTTGACCCGGTGCCGGGACGAGGTTTCCGCGGGGGCCGCATATTGCTGGTCCGGATCGACGATTTGCGCGTAGGCCCCCCGATCAGCGTTCGGCAAATCGAGCTGCGTTCCGATCAGCCATTCATAGAGGAACCAGATGCGCCGAGCGTAGGCGCCCGTGGGCGTGGCCCTGACAAGAGCGGCGATGGGGGCCGGGCCGGTCGCGGCAAACACCCTCTTGAGGATGGCCAGGTCGAGCCCCTCGTATTTCAGGGCGAAGGTCAGATGTCCTTCCAGACTCGCTTCCGGCGCGTAGCGCGGCGAATAGATGCGCCAGCCGCCTTCCTCCAAGAGCCTGTGCCGCTCACCGGTGGCGCTTAAGGTGCGTGGGAGCGGCACGGGGAGATCGTAGGCCCCGATCAGCGCGGCGTAGCCCGTTGGCGTTGCGGTCACGGGGAGGCGCCGTTCCTGAAAAACGGTAACGGGGCCTGAAAAACGATTCTGCGCAGGGGC
>Ga0316209_1002674_pt1 | contig 13760 bp, 8 predicted proteins | sample 6monopyrite_MG_FD_204945 | JGI IMG/M metagenome (GOLD analysis project Ga0316209, IMG submission 204945) | Microbial mat bacterial communities from mineral coupon in-situ incubated in ocean water Damariscotta River, Maine, United States -... | ecosystem: Environmental > Aquatic > Marine > Coastal...
GAGTTCCTACTCGCACAGGATTAGAAAATTGACACCAACTAAGGTGGCTTGAGATTGTAAGAAGTCCAAGTGAAATTAGACGTAGGAGCATTAATTTTTTTTTACTAATGTACTAATAGTATTTTTTGTATACAAGTGAGTTACCATTTTTTTTTGTGGGTTGGAAAGAAAAAATAATTTTTAAAGGGTGTAGGAGAAGAAAAAGCATTTTCGCGCTGGGTGTGGCTATTTAAAATAATGGATTGCGTTATGCTACTTAGCTTGGAGATCTGTTCGTCACGAAGGAACGAACGGGTCGACAGTTCTTTCTTTTGATGTTGTTGCCCATAAACGCCATAGAAGGGATTCCTGGTTACAAGGAGTTCGTTGAGTTGAATAGGAAAGGAGTGATTTTTTATTATCTTTGAATTGCGACTACAGCTAATTTATTTATTTATGAAGGTTTTCACTTTTTTATTTTTTGCAACTTTTCCTATTTTGCTGTTCGGACAATTTGGATCTAGAAATGATCTAAGTGGCTCACCTGATTGGGCGAAGTCTGTATTTGCTGCCGATTTGGATAATGATGGCGATATGGACATCTTAATTGCTGCGGAGTTTAGAATTGAGTGGTATGAGAATTTAGGTAATGGAATTTTTAGTAATGCTTATACAATTGCTAGTCCTGCCGATATAAATCAAGCTCGCTCGGTTCATGCAGCAGATTTAGACAATGACGGTGACATCGACGTACTGTATGCAGGTGATTCAGAAATAGCATGGCATCAAAACGATGGTTCTGGGAATTTTGGCCCCCAGATTATTATTACTCCTACGGCATCTTCGGCTCAAGAAACGTATGCAGCAGATTTTGATAATGACGGTGACAATGACGTCTTATACGTTTCTATTAGTGGGGCAGAGATACTCTATAATGATGGAGCAGGTAACTTTACCAATTTCAACATAGGATTGGGTGATTATGGCATTCATCATGCTGACATGGACAATGATGGCGACAATGATATCTTTCTTGCACAATCCCAAGGGATGATGTACCTAAGAAATGACAATGGTACATTTGTTAATGCAGGAGTTACTCCTTCAAATTCACCAATATCAATTAAAGATATTGTAACGATAGACATCGATCACGATGATACATTGGAAGTGGTTATATCGTCAAATAGTGATGAAGTTTCTTGGTTTGATTGTATTGGAGGTCAAATCATCAACAAAACAATCATTAGTTCTTATACGAATTACGCTATTCACCCAGCACTTTGTGCTGCGGATATAGACAATGATGGTGATGATGATTTATTGAGTACATATGGTAATATTATTGAATGGTATGAGAATTTGGATACTGGAGATTTCGGTCCAGCACAATTTATCGGAATAGAGGAAGAGTCGAATTCCATTTTTGCATCGGATCTTGATAATGATGGAGATTTAGATGTTATTACATCCTCTTATTTTGTTAGTTTTTTACAAGAAGGACAAATAGGCTGGTATGAGAATCAGTTACTTGGGAGTAAACAGGTTTCAGGAAGGCTTTTTGTGGATGTAAATCAAAATGGTTTGAATGATTCTGTTGACATTGGATTTGGATATACGGGAGTATTCTCGACACCAATGAGCGATTTTACATACACGTTTCCTGATGGAAATTACTTCATGAATTTTAGTGATACTGTAGGTAATTATACACTTTACCCTGATTCCTTACCAAATTGGAATATTGTTACAGACTCTCTAAGCTATCAAATTGCAATTACACAAAATTTCACTTCGATTGACAGTCTTGACTTTGGTTATTATCCCTCTGTACTTATCGATAGTATTCGGGCTGATATTACAGGTGGATTGCCGCAATGTAATAATGCTGTGAATTATTGGTTGAACTTAGCGAATTTAGGGACAACTCTTCCATCTGGTGTTATTCACCTTCAATTGGATGATAGCATTTCTTATCTTAGCTCCGTCGTTTTACCAGATTCTATTATTGGACAAAACATCTATTGGAACTACGATAGCCTCATGTACTTTTCAAATCAATCAATTCAACTAGAGGTTTTAATGCCCGACTTTAACAGTATGGGAGACACCTTAACCAGTTTTCTGAACGTTTCAGTTCTGGATTTACTTTTCAATACAGTTTACACCCATTCAGATTCTCTTGCTCAAGTATTGGTTTGTGCTTATGATCCGAATGATAAAATATCAGAACCCGCTGGCTTCGATAGCCTTGGATATATCTCACGGTCAACAGAATACATAGAGTATACAATTCGTTTCCAAAACACAGGTAATGACACGGCGCAGGTCGTAAGAATCTTTGACCAACTTGATCCAAATTTAAAATGGCAGGGTTTATCATTTATTTCGAGCAGTCATACTGTACAAATTCAGGTAGATCAAACCGGTGAAGTTGAATTTCTATTTAATAATATTATGCTGCCCGATAGCAACGCTAATTTTTTAGGAAGTCAAGGCTATGTGAAATATCGTATTTCTCCAAATTTAGGCCTTCCAAATGGAACGACATTGTACAATACGGCAGAAATATACTTCGATCAAAACCCTGCTGTAATTACAAATATTAAACTACTTACGCTATACGATTGTATGGAAGCACTTGACGGACTTATATACGCTCATTGTCAAAATGATTCATTAATAGGGAGTATCCCTGATACTTTAACACCAACAGTATACACTTGGGAAATCCCTAACATACTTACAATTACGGGTAATGATTTTAGCACTAATATTGATACCATTGGTACGTTTCAAATGGTTGTTTCCGCGTCCAACGGTTTTTGCAATGCAGATACGTCTGTGTTGGTAATCATTAACCAGGTACCCACGGCTAATTTTATTAACCTTGAAGATACTATTTGCTTAGAAATGGGTACTATTGACTTAAGTACTATTGACTTAAATGCTACCCCGACTGGAGGGACATATTCTGGAACTGGAGTTTCAGGAGGACAATTTGATCCTAGCGTTGCGGGAACAGGTGAATATATACTGAGTTATACATATGCTTTAGCTGAAGGATGCGTTGTTATAGATTCTGTTGTGCTTTTGGTAGAAAATTGTGCTGGTCTGGATGAATCAACAGGCCATTTGATTCAAATTATACCCAATCCTAACTCTGGAATAATTAGAATTAAAACGGATATTTCTTTCTATGAGGTAACTATCTTTAATACTTTACAATCCGTTGTTTATAAAGCTAGTTCTAATATTAATGAGCATAATCTAAGTAACTTGCCTAGCGGAGCTTATTTTATTCAAATTTCTTCTGACGAATTCCTACACACATATAAGATAGTCATTGCCAAGTAATAAATAACATCTTGAATTCGTTAATATCTCGTTCAATATGTGAATATCTTATTGGTTTAAAGAAGTGTAAAACTTTATTTGTTCTATTTTTGTTACATAAACAAAAATATGCGGAGGGTTTCCGTAGATAACTACTTACTATATGGTATCAGATTTAACTAGTGGTAAACAATTTATAAAAAAAATCCTAAAGGAACTAAACATCGTGATTTTAGTATTAAATGGTAGATTCAACTAGCTAATGCAAGTTTTTTATTTTCTAGGTTAAAGTTATCAAAAAATACTTTTTCTGGGGTTTCATAATTCAATTTCTTTCTAGGTCTTTTGTTTAATAAGTCCATAATTTCAATGTTTCTAGATTGTTTTATGTTGGTTAGTTCCATTTGCTTAGGATAAAACTGGCGTATTAATTTGTTGATGTATTCATTCAATCCACGTTCATAAGAAGCATAAGGGTTACAGAAAAAGACTTTTGTATTAAGCTGTTTGGCCGTTAATTTGTGTAACGAAAATTCTTTTCCATTATCATTGGTAATAGTATTTACAACTGACTTGTAAGGTGTTAAAGCAGACACAATTGCTTTTTGAACTTCACTTGCTTTTTTTGATGATAGGATTTGAATTATAATGTAACTAGTCATTCTATCAACGATTGTCAGTTTAGCACCTTTATGTCCTTTTCCTATAATTAAATCTATCTCAAAATCTCCAATTCTCGATTTTTGGTCAACAATTTTTGGTCGTTTTTCTATAGGGACTTTGTCTGCTATTTTCCCTTTTGGGCTAGAACTCCCATATTTTTTTCTGTAGCGTTTTCGATGTCGTAAATAGGTGAATAACTGACCTCCAGCTAATTTATCATCCTTTACATAACTGTATATTTTAGTATGAGAAACCATTTCAATTGAGTTGGATCGACACCAGCCAACTATTTGCTCTGGTGACCAAAACAACTTCAATTTTATCTCAACTAATCGCATCATAGAACTCGTTAACCTCGTTTTTAAGTGACGGTCTCTCTTACGTTCATCAGCAAGCATATGTGCGAAGTTAGCATTGTAGCTCCGTTTTTTACTATTACGCTTAAGCTCTCTGTAAAAAGTGCTCTCAGGTATTTTTAAGGTTTGATAAATAATCTTTTTCTGAACCTTTGCTTTCAGCATCATTTCAATACTGTATCTTTGGTCGTAAGTTAAATGTTTGTGCTTCATAATACAAAGTTTAGCTTTTTCCCTTGGTTTGAAAAAATCAAGGGAATATTTTTAAACTAAAACTTGCATTAGCATTTTAATCTAGGATCACAAACACCTACATTGTCCTATAATGTATTGAGTTATGTTACTTAGCTTAGGTTTAAGAATTTATTCTTTTAAAAGGGGAGGAAAAAACAGTTATTAGAATTTAAATCGTAAGTGTTGGTACAACTCTTACATTCTATTTCCCTTAGCGATAAATGGGTAAAGACCTCTTCGGAATTTACTTATTTGAAGCTGCGTGAGAAGCCGATGCGAAGCATCAAGACTTTAAATAGCATACTACCGTGTAGTGCGTAAAGCCCGACCCACTTCGACAGGCTCAGTGCACGGAGTGGTTCACGCCCAACTAATCCATATTTGCCTTAATAAACTGGGAATCATCCAAGAATATTCCGTATATTAACTCCCTTAAAATCAAACCGAATTAATGCCACTTTTTCAAAAATCAGTTCTTAATAAACACCTTAACTCGCAAGACCAATACGTCGTTGCGAAAGCGTATAAGAGATTCTCAAAATACTTTCATAATTCTACGATTCAGCAGAATATCAGAGAAAGTAAAGAAGAGCAATTTCAAGAAGGATTTTTGAGAGAACTTTTTGTGAATGTATTTGGGTATACACTGAACCCAAATGCTAATTTCAATTTAACCACAGAACTAAAAAACGAAAAAGGAGCAAAGAAAGCAGACGGTGCTATTCTTAAAGACGGCAATGCGCTCGGTGTAATTGAACTGAAGGGTACTAAAACTAAAGATTTAGAGAAAGTACGTCAACAAGCATTTGATTACAAAGCAAATCAAACAGGTTGTGTATATGTGATTACTTCCAATTTTGAGAAACTACGTTTTTACATAAACAATGCGGTTGAATTTGAAGAGTTCAACTTGTTTACCATAAATGAAGAGGACTTTGCTTTATTACACCTTTGTTTAGCGAAAGACAATGTACTCGACAATGTACCGCTTAAAATAAAGGAAGCTTCTCTACAAGAAGAGGAGAAGATAACGAAGGAGTTTTATAAGGAATATTCATTATTCAAAAGGGAACTATATCGTGATTTGGTAAAGCAGAACATGCGTAATGAGGCTTTTAGATCTGAATTGGTACTGGAAGACGTTGACAGAGCCAATAAAAACATTAAACATGCTTTATTCAAAAAATCTCAAAAACTAATTGACCGATTCCTATTTATCTTCTTCGCAGAAGATGGCACATTGTTACCAAGTAATTCAGCCAAGAAAATACTAGACAAATGGAAAGCAGATGTTGATTTTGGCGATGTACGACCGCTGTATAATCTATTCAAACAATACTTCAACTACCTCGATACAGGAAGAAAAAAATCAGATTCTAGAGAAGAAATATTTGCATACAACGGTGGCTTATTTAAGCCAGACAAGGTTCTTGACAGTTTACTAATAGACGATGAGCTTCTATTCAAGCACGTAAACACCTTGCAGGCGCGTGATTTTGAAAGTGATGTCGATGTAAACATACTCGGACACATTTTTGAAAATTCATTGAATGAGATTGAAAGTGTAAATGCCGAAATTGAAGGAACTGATTTTGACAAACAAAAGACCAAACGAAAGAAAGACGGTGTTTTTTACACGCCAAAATACATCACCAAATACATTGTTGACAATACGATTGGCAAACTTTGCGAAGAAAAGAAAGAAGAACTTGACATAATAGAGGAGGAGTACCACCCAAAACGCCAAAAGGAAACCAAAAAGAAATTGTTGGCTTCTTTAGAAACGTATAGAGAATGGTTGTTGCAACTAACAATACTTGACCCTGCTTGTGGTTCTGGCGCTTTCTTAAACCAAGCACTTGATTTCCTTATCAAGGAACACGATTACATAGATGAATTACAAACCAACTTGTTAGGTGGTGGTTTCAAGTTTCCAAACATTGAAAATACCGTATTAGAAAACAACATCTTTGGAGTTGACTTGAATGAAGAATCGGTAGATATTGCTCGATTGTCTTTGTGGCTACGAACAGCACAACCAAGACGAAAACTGAATAATCTAAGTAGTAATATTAAATGTGGCAACTCTTTAATTGACAGTAAGGCTGTTGCAGGAGATAGAGCTTTTAAATGGGAAGAGGAGTTTGCGCACGTATTTAAAAAAGGAGGTTTTGATGTAATAATTGGAAATCCACCTTATGGGATATTTCTTGATCCTAACGAAGAAGAACATTATAAAAAGAATTTTCCTTTAACCAATTATAAAATAAATCTTTACATATTATTTATTGAACGAATATTTCAAGTTTTTGAAAAAGGGATTGTACATTTCATTATTCCTAAATCGTTGCTTTTTAATACCTATTTTGAAAACATTAGAAGACAACTTTTGGAGAAGTCTAAAGTTCACGAAATATTTATGTTGGCTGAAAAAGTATTTCCAGATGCAGAAGTAGGAGGAAGTCTTATTTTGAAATTTGAGAGAAATAACAACAATAATCATAATGAAAAAATAAGACTAATTTCTGCTGATACTTATTTTGATTTTGAGGGTAATAAATGCGTAACTAATGATATCGAACAATCATTCTTTCTTAATGTACCACATTGCGAAATATCACCGATTGTTAAAGGAGGTAGTGAACTGCTAACCAAGCTACACGGCTTCAAACCAATTAAAGATTATTACAAATTAAAGAATGGACTTAATCCTGGAAACATTAAACACATTTTAGTTTCAGACAGTAAAGAAACTGATAAGCATAAGCCAATTATTTGGGGTAAAGAATTTAATACGTATAGTTCAAATTGGGGAGGTCAGTATATAAATTATGATTCCAGTTTAGCAGACAATTTAACTTTAGATGATATAAAAAGTAAAGAAGGAATGAAAAAGCAAACTCGAATTGATTTTGCTCTTAGGACTCCTGATTTATTTGAAAATACAAAGCTTCTTGTAAGAAAGACAGGTGATAAGTTTGTTGTTACAAAAGATACTGAGAATTTATACTTTGACACTTTGGTACACGGCATATATCAAGTTGATGATAATTACAATTTAGATTATTTATTAGCTGTACTTAATTCAAAACCAGCAACTTCATTTTATAGATTATTACACGATATAAAAGGAAAAGTGTTTGCTAAAATAAGCTTGGATAAACTTGGTTCTTTTCCTTTACCTAAAGGAAGTAATGAATTAAAAAATTATCTCTCTGATAAAGCTGTTAATATGCTTAAACTAAAATCAGGCTTAGATAAGAAGTCATCAAGTTTTCTGAAATATTTAACTTCTCAACATTCAATAGAAAAATTGAGTAAAAAACTTCAAGAGTGGTATGTGTTAGAGTTTGGAGATTTCATTAAAGAACTCAATAAAGCTATTAAGAAAGTAGGACGGGAGAAGCTTTCCAAAATGGATGAGATGGAATGGATGGAAGTTTTTGAAACTAAAAAAACAGAAGCACAAACCCTAAAAGCAGAAATTGATAAAACGGATGCACAAATTGATGCAATGGTTTATGAGTTGTATGGGTTGAGTGTGGAAGATATTAAAATTGTAGAGGGGGTATGAGTAAAAAAATCTTAAAATTAATTCTTTGGATTTGCATTAGTATTGCCATTGCAACTATAGGTTTTTATGCTTACAATTTCAATAAAAGTCCGTTATCTTCTGACCCATCTGATTGGGGGACGTTTGGTGATTATATTGGTGGTATTCTGAATCCCATTCTTGGGATAACAAATATTATCGTTCTTATTTATATCTCATTGTTGATATCAAAGTATGAAGATAAAAGATGGTCACATCAACTGATACATGACGCTTACAAGGAATTGTTAAGTGAGTTCGAAAAATTACCTCACAAGAAATATAATACTTCAAAGTCTCACGACTTGATTATGTATTTATATAGTTACGCATACGAAAACTCATATTTATTTGACGAATATGAAGAAGATTTCAGGAAATTTTGCTACGATTTGGGAGGTAGTTTAGCAGGTGTCGATGTCTATGTAAAAGATTATTTATCGGAAGTAAATACTACTGTTGATATAGGTCAATTAAACAATAGATTATTAATGGATGGGAATTTAAGTTTTGATGAGAAAGGAAGTCTCGAAAGTTTATCATTAAATGTATCTAAATATGAAGCTGAGAGGCATCGAATGTTGACTTTTATCAAGCTTTACATAATGAATAAAAATGTAGCTCATTTAACTAAACAAGATATTGATTTGGTAGCGAAGGAAAACAATGAGAAATTTAACAAAGTGCAGAAAGAACACCTTGAAATGAAAGCAAAACACAAGACAGCTAAACTCTAGAATGAGCATGATGGTTTATTAACTCCCACTTAAAAAGTGAAAGACATTATTTCAGATGAAACTAAGGGGAAGGTTATAATTGTGAAGAGGCTTAAATAAAATTAAAGAAATGAAACTAGTAGAAATTGAGATAGAAGACTATAAATCTATTAAAAAAATTAACTGGAAGTTATCTGATGGCTTGACTTGTCTTGTTGGGCAAAATGAAAGTGGTAAATCTAATCTAATAGAAGTTTTAGATTATCTTTCAATTGATAATATAAATACACTATCATCAGAAATACATACTAATAGATCAAGTGATAGATTTGTTGAGCAAGAGTTACCATTAATAACGTTGACTTTCACATTAAATAATATAAGTAAAAAACGACTTAAAGAACAACTTGCGCCTTACAATCCTGACAAAGAAATCTTTAATAAATTTAATGAGATTACTCATTTTACTATAAGGTCTATCATAAATGAAACCGCTGATAGCAAGTATTATTTCCAGAGTAAAACTCATTATTATTCACTTGATTATTTTGTCCCAAATGCCGGTCACATAGCAGCTGCAACAAAAATCATAGAAAACATACAAACAAAAGTTATTAAATTAAAAGAAGATTATATTGATCAATTCGAATTAACATTAGATCAATTAAAATCGAATGCTGTTCCAACATCTGGTTTAGTCAAGCTCATGAAATTAGCTGGTGTTTCAGATTTCACTAAGCTTAGTGCTGAACCTAAAAGACTTGCTAGATATTTAAAAGGAATTAGTAAAAACTTAAACAACAATTTTACTCAGAAGTATTACTCGCAAGACAGTAGTGTTCAGCTAAACATTGTCCATCATTCAGGTAAAGTATCATTAGAAATTTATGATAATACAGATACAGAATATGAAATACACGAACGAAGCGATGGATTTAAATACTTTTTTGGATTATTAATTGAAGTAGCATCTTTAACAAATACAAATTCTGACATAATTTTTTTATTAGATGAACCGGGTAGTAAATTACATCCAAGTGGTCAAAGAGATTTATTAAGGTATTTAGAAGAGTTATCTGAAAAATTCAGAGTGATTTATACCACGCATTCCCCCTTTTTAATTAATAGATTATATCCCAACCGAGTAAGAGTAATTGAAAGAAATAAAACTCAAGGTACAATTTTCAAAAATAAAGGATTTTCTAAAAACTGGTATCCAATGCGAAGTGCTTTAGGTTTAAACCTTAGCGATAGTTTCTATTATTCCGAAAAAGCTTTAATAGTAGAAGGACCTGAGGACATAATTTATTTGGGGGCATTAATTAAAATTTTTAATAGTAGCCGTGAAATTAAAGTGAATACTGATATATTTTCATTCATCGATTCAGGTGGTGAGGGTAATTTACCCTCAATGATTCAGATAATGATTGACGAAGAAAGACCAATAATGGTTTTAATGGATTCAGATTCGGAAAGCACTTATAATAAAATCAAGAAGAAAGCTCAAGCCTTAAAATCAGGAAGAGTTGTTTTAAATCAAATTAGTGATTTTAAAGATACAGCAATTTCAATAGAAGATTTACTTCCTGAAGGGCTTCTAAAAAAGGCATTAAACAATTATTTAGCTGAACTAGTATTAGATGGTAGTCTAGAAATAATAGAAGGGAAGAAGGATAAAATCACAAAAAAGTTTGCTGCTGATTCAGTATATAAACAATCTATAGCTCCATTTGTTAAAGATAATTTCAAAAACCCTTCGAAAACTGATGAAAATTGGGCTAATGAAAAAGTCCCGATTTCAAAAGTTGGAATTGCACGTCATTTTGAAAAAGAATTATATAATATTGAATATACAGATGTCAAGACAGAATTGAGTACTGCTCTTAGACTGGTAAAAACAGTTATTGATAAACTAAAATTAAAAGGAAATTAATTAGTGGATAAGCTCACTAAATACGCGCAACACTTTACCAAGCTTGAATTAATGAAAGCTCGATTAGAAGTATTCCAAAATGAAAGTGGGAGAGAGGGAGTAGATTTTATTGTCAAGACCAGTCTAGGAAAATTTCACGAATTGTATTTACAAACAGTCAATTTAGAAAAGGACAGAAGCGTAAAAATCTCAAAATCAGTATTAGGAGAACCAAAAGACAATCTTTGGATTGCGCTAGTGTTATTTATGAAGGATATGGAGCCTGTGTTATATCTAATACCATCAAATCAACTGGCGAAGCCAGATGGTTACATTTTTATTGATAACGATTTGGGAGAACAATTCAATCATTTATCTAGCTATGAAATTAAAGTCTTTGTAAAGGGAATGGAGAAACTGAGCGAATACGCTTTAGATAACATGGTCAGCAAACTGGAGTAATCTTTAAATACAACTCTTCCTGAGCATTCGAAGCGGAATTAGATTATGTTAAATAGAACAAAGTGCGTAGGCCTGTGGAAACGGCGGGCGTGTGTTCGCTGTGAATGTACAAATCGTCGTAATTCATTAAAGGCGCTTGCGTTTTAGTCCTCAGACTAACTACTTTGATAGAATTACAGAATTTGTACAGAGTGCGTGGTGCATCGTTTCCACTTGATGTTTTTGGTTCTTTTTGCACTTGTGATGAGGCTGCCGAATCATCAAGGCAAAAATGAACAGATAAAACTAACACAGCGAACGCAGTATAGAAAAATGCGGAATAAAGCCTTATTAAGGCAACCGAGTTTACGAGCTCATGAATTCCATTAGGAAATAAATAAGACATGAATAAATAGCATTTTACGTATACAAGTGAGCTACCATAATAACTTTTTTTTTTGTGCGCTGGAGAAAAAGAATAAATTTTTAAAGGCGTAGAAAAGCAGAAGCATTTTCGCTCTGCCGTGTGGCTATTTAAAATAACGACTAATTATAGGGCAATTGGAGTATCGAAGAAAGAAATCGCTATTCATACATAATACTCATTATAGTTGGCGCCTTCGAGAGCCTCAGCCTCCAGATTTGGGAATCACCCCAATTGTCCTATAATTAATATTATGTTAAATAGAATTATCGCATATTGCAACCCCTTTTATTAACAAACTAAACTTTTCCCTACCTTCACACCATCAAAACATTCAGAAACATATTTGTTGTCGTCTTTATCTTTGGTTTTTTAGTGGCTCTATTTGTTGACCCGGAAAGAAAAAAGCAGGAGGAGAATTTTGATTACACATCGAGTCTTTGTCTTGAATTTCAAGAATCAACTACATCTCATAAGCTAACAGCGCGTTCATGGAAAGATTATAGTCTGAAAGAATATTGTACATCTTACATTTGCTCAAACTACGATTATGCAGGTGCAAAAGACGCTCGTGAAATATACAGTGACTATGACAGTCAGACTTCTGAAGAATTTTGGGGAAAGCTCTATCTATCTTTATACGAGCAAAATAAACAGAAAATTGGAGGACTTTTAGATTCTTTGTGGACGATTAAAGAAGTGAACAATTTAAGTCAATTCGAATTCGCAAATGCCATTGTGACTTTTGTGCAAGATATTCCTTATGCGTATATACTTGACAAAGAACGATGTGAAGACCAAGAGGAGATTTATGGTAACTGCGTAACGGATATCAAATACGGTATTCTCTCACCTGTCGAGTTTCTTTATACGCTGAATGGAGATTGTGACACGAGAACAGTATTGCTCTACACACTATTTAGAGAATTGGGTTATGAACCAAAAATTGCGAATAGTGATGCTTATGCACACTCCATCTTACTTTTAAATATTCCATCCGGCGGAGATGATTATATTTACGATAGAAGTCGAAAGTTTTTCTTTTGGGAAACCACAGCTCCCAATTGGCCATCAGGGACATTACCTCCTGGTACTAGAGATCTTGATAAATGGACAGTTGTATTAAATTGATAAATGATGAATGAAAAAATAGCATTACTCGGATTTGTAGAAATAATAAGTTCCCTTAGTTGCGGAATTGTTATTCTATTTTTAACCTATAAAATTCTTAAAATTTACGGGCACAGAAGATTAGGTATTGACCATAATAATTTAGCCTACAATATCCTTGTTGCGGGTGTTCTTGTTTCTGTTGGTTTTATTGTTAGTGGCGTTATTCAGCCTATTCTTGACTCATATCGAATAATTAGTAGTTCCGATGTTAGCAAAACAGAGTTAATTTTTAGTTTCTTAGCCTATGGTGGACTTTATATTCTTATTGCATACGTTTCTGCATTAATTATTGTCTTTTTAGGTCTATTCGTATATAGTAATATGACCTCTTTGAGTGAGTTGAAAGAGCTAAAAGACAATAACATAGGTGTCGCTATTGTTCTTGTGGCTATTATATTTACTCTCTCTTTGATTACAAGTAACGGAGTGATTTTGGTTGTTGAGTCCTTTATTCCCTATCCTGATTTACCAGCAAGAATAGGTTAAATGAAGAACTTTAAAATACATACGCTTGTTGTTAATATAGTTGTGTTTCTGTCGTTATTTTTGAGTTACCAGCGCCACAAAATTTTCGATAGTAGCGGTGACAATTGGTTTGATTCGTCTACAATAAAGAGTATTGACCCTATCGCTGGAATTGAATTGCCGGAAACCTACTTTTTTCTTGGGGGTGTTCTATTAATTACCTTTGCCACAATAATTTGGCGAAATTTAGCAACAGCAATCATCGGAAGTGTTCTTTCTATCGGTTTAGGATTGTATATTCCACTACTAGCATTCATTTTGACGTTTAATATCTTCCAAGAAGGTGATGATTTAGGAATTGGCTATTATATTGGCTCAATTGCTATCTTTTATTTTATTGTCATCCAGTTTATTAACATGGTGCAAACGGCTAGGAATAAAAAAAGCAAGCCAAAAAATGTTGATTCCG
>Ga0316209_1002676_pt1 | contig 13751 bp, 16 predicted proteins | sample 6monopyrite_MG_FD_204945 | JGI IMG/M metagenome (GOLD analysis project Ga0316209, IMG submission 204945) | Microbial mat bacterial communities from mineral coupon in-situ incubated in ocean water Damariscotta River, Maine, United States -... | ecosystem: Environmental > Aquatic > Marine >...
AACCCGTTAATACCGACTCGAATTGTCATGCTCACTCCTTACCGTATATCCGTATAAACGGATATATAGGGTTTTTAAAAAACCGGATAACTCCGGCCTACCCATTTGTTTCACCTAATTGCTTAGCTCATAACGGTGCTAAATCAGCCACACTGCTCCTGCTGAGCGGTTGCAGACAATCTTTCAAGATCTGATTGCATCTCTTCATTATCTTCACCACATTGGCGGATATGCTCAAACAGTGGCCCGCAACAGCCAGCCACCACGCGGTAATAGACCCACACCCCTTCACGCCGGGCCGAGACTAAACCGTTATTACGCAGATAGGCTAAATGGCGCGATACCACGCTTTGAGACAGTTCCAGTGTCTCCACCAGATCGCAGACACACAGCTCACCCTCTTTTAACAACAGGTAAACAATCCGTAATCTGACGGGTTCGGAGAGGGTTTTAAATAGTGCCGCGAGAGATCCAGTATCCATATTACCATTATATTTGCTTAGACAAATATAACAACCCTCTCTTATACTGTACCTTGATACGGAGTTCGACTATTGTTGCTGCTTGTCCAAGTAAAGAGGATCAGAAATGACACTCACCCTCCTCACCATCGGCCGCCTGGCCAAGGCTGCTGAGGTCAATGTGGAGACTATTCGCTATTACCAGCGGGTAGGCTTGGTTGTTGAGCCGGTCAAACCGCTGGAGGGATTCCGGGTTTACCACGATGAGACCATCAATCGAATAAGGTTTATCAAACGTGCCCAGAAACTCGGCTTTAGTTTGCAGGACATCGCCCACCTGCTGGAACTGGGTGAGGGCCACTGCGATGATGTGCGAGAACAGGCAGAGGCGAAACTCGGCCAGATCGAAGCGCAAATCAAAGATCTTCAGGCCATGCGCAAGACGCTGAAAAAGCTCGTTACAGAGTGCAGTGCGGGTAATGAGAGCGGAAGCTGTCCAATTGTGCAGTCTCTTACCGTGAACGCCTTCAAATCATTAACCACGAAATAGGGATATCAGATGACGACCGTGTTTTTATATCTTGGTGCCGCGCTTGCAGAAATAGGCGGTTGCTTTGCCTTCTGGGCTTGGCTGCGACTAGGTAAATCAATTTTCTGGATTGTACCCGGCATATTAGCACTTGCCGTGTTCGCCTACTTACTGACCCGCATCGATGCCGATTTCGCCGGGCGTGCTTATGCGGCGTACGGTGGCGTCTACATCGCCTCATCCCTGTTGTGGCTGTGGGTGGTTGAAGGCGTGCGGGCCGACCGCTGGGATCTCACAGGTGCGGCGATCTGTCTGCTTGGCGCGGCCATCATTCTATGGGGGCCAAGACCGGCGTGATATGCGGCGCTTGACGCCGTACTCAGGTACGGCTGCTACACTTATTCCAATCTTCACCCTAAGGAGACGTGATGAATTGGTTAAAAGTTGGCGTTGTCGGCACAATCGTCACAGTACTCTGTTGTTTTACACCCTTCCTTGTAATAACACTTGGTTCCATTGGTTTAGCCGCTCTTGTCCCTTCCCTTGATACCGTTCTGCTTCCGGCACTGGTGCTTTTTATCTGCATGACCCTGTACGGCCTCTGGAGAAAAATGAAATGCCAACAACCGACAACGTAATTCTGCAATCGGTGATTACCTGCCCGTATTGTGGATTTGCCAAAGAAGAGATGATGCTGACAGATGCCTGCCAGTATTTCTACGAGTGCACACACTGTCATCAGTTGCTCAAGCCCAAACAGGGAGATTGCTGTGTTTACTGTTCGTATGGAACGGTGAAATGCCCACCTATTCAACTGGATTCAGGATGTTGTGGTCATTGATATAATTAAGGAGTACAACCAATGAAAAAAACACTTGTTAATATTCTGGCATTGGTCATTATTGCTTTTACGTCGCTCCCCGGCCTGGCAGATACGGACGAAGCTAAAACCATGCTCTTCCATTTAAAGACCAGCCTCAAGCACGATGATGCGCAAATCTGCGTCGCCTATAACGCAATCTGGGCGGCACTGGCTGAAGGACTGAATGTTAAAGTTTTAGTGGACGCGGATGCCATCAACACCTTTAAAAAAGGCTGGCGTGGCAAAGACGATATCGAGGACTACAAAATCCCGCAGAACCTGCGCCAGGCGCTGGCCGAACAATTCACCGATAACAAATTCGATAACACACCAAAGACCTATGGTGAGTTTCTGAATATGCTGCACGACAAAGGCGCTGAGTTTTATGTTAACAGTTCGTTTTTAGTCGTCGCCAAAATTGAAGACCGACTCGGCACGGTGGAAAACCTCTCGGCTCAGTTTTTCAAACCCATCGGGCTCAGGGAGATGTTGCGGCTACGCACCGGTTCGGACTATTACATGATGTATTGATCCACATTGATCGCTACACGTCTGCAGGCATATACGTCAGGTGACATCACTCTCCACCGGCAATCCCGCCCGTTTCCACTCGGGATAACCATCCTGCAAACGCCTTGCTCGAAAGCCCTTTTCACGCAACGCTCTAACTGCTTCAAAGGCCAATACGCAGTACGGGCCACGACAATAGGCCACGATCTCCTGTTCCGAATCGAACTCAGCAAGGTGTTTTTCCAGCTCGTCCAGCGGAACATTGACCGCACCCGGCAGATGGCCGGCAGCATATTCGGCCGGGGGACGCACGTCCAGAACGGTAACCGATCCCTCTTTTGCCCGTTGCATCAATTCATCACGAGGAATCGGTTCCATGCTGTCTTTGCTGGTGAGATAGGTGTTGACCAACTGATCCACCTCGCCCAGATGGCGTTCCGCCACGGCTCTCAAACAATCAACAAGTTCAATAACATCTTCGCCTTTGAGGCGATAGAACACATGCTGACCTTCTTTACGTGTCATCACCAATCCGGCATGACGTAGCTGCTGCAAGTGGTGAGAAGTATTGGCGACGCTGAGTCCCATGACCTTGGCTAGAGCTTCGACTGAATATTCGCACTGGGCCAGAAACTCCAGTATCTCCAACCGATGACCACTACTCATCGCTTTGGCGATCTGGGCAAATTGATCGAACAGGGATTTTTTGAAGACGCTCATCTAATTCTCATCGTAAAACCTAAATCCATTATATTCAAATAATCACTTGAATACAAGAACACAAAGCGCTACAGTATTCGAAAGATTATTTGAGTACGATGTGGAGCGGCTAAATGATGACCCTGCCGGAATTTATTGCCCAACACGAAGTGACAATACGCCTGAGCTTTTTTATTGGCGTCTTTGCGCTGATGGCAATGTGGGAGATTATTGCACCGCGTCGGCCACTGACGGTCTCCAAGACTATGCGCTGGGCCAATAACATTGGCTTGGTGGTGCTTAATAGCGTGATACTGCGTTTACTCTTTCCGGCAGCTGCGGTGGGTATGGCCCTCTTCGCCCAAACCCACGGCTGGGGCCTGCTTAACTATTTCAACATACCGTTTTGGCTCGCTGTTGTTGCCTCAGTTATCGCTATGGATTTTGTCATCTATTTGCAGCACGTCATGTTTCATGCCGTTCCTGTGCTGTGGCGCTTGCACCGGGTTCATCACGCCGACCTGGATTATGATTTGACCACGGGAGCGCGTTTCCACCCCATCGAGATCATCCTCTCCATGCTGGTCAAGTTCGCCACCATTGTGGTACTAGGCCCGCCTGTGGTAGCTGTGGTGATCTTCGAAGTTGTACTTAACGCTATGGCGATGTTTAACCACGGCAATGTCCGCATTCCCGCGCCTTTCGACCGGACACTGCGCCAACTGGTGGTGACGCCGGACATGCACCGCGTACACCACTCAGTGGAAGATGATGAAGCCAATAGCAATTTCGGTTTCAACCTTTCCCTCTGGGATCGTTTTTTTGGTACCTATCGGGATCAACCCCGCAGTGGCCATGAAGACATGGCCATCGGTATTCATAAATACCGTGACCCCAAACAAGTCGATCAGTTATCCGGTATGTTGGCCCTGCCGTTCAAAGGCAAAATTAGTGGCTATGCAATCAACCGGAGAAGCTGGAGTAATGATGATTCGATGGAGGAAGACGCATGAGTATTGCGGTAAAACGTATTTTCATTCTAATCGTTAAGGAGATAAATCATGAGATTCCTCATTATTCTAAACGACGCGCCTTACGGCACCGAGCGCAGTTATAACGGGCTACGTCTGGCGAAAAGCCTGATCCAGAACAATCCAGACAACGAGCTGACCCTATTCCTGCTGGCTGATGCAGTAACGTGCGCAAAAAGCGGTCAGCAGCCACCGAGCGGCTACTACAATATGGAATTGATGCTGAAAGCTGTCTTACGTCAAGGCAAGGTACTGCTCTGCGGAACCTGTATGGACGCACGTGCTTTAAAAAACGATGAGCTGATAGAAGGTGCGCAACGTAGTGACATGGGAGCACTTTCGAGCACAACATGTAACGCTGACAAGGTACTGGTTTTTTAACAAACGCCAGACAAATACAGAAATGTTTTTTTAATCACTACATATGGATAAACACCACCTCCTCGCCAACGGCGTCTGACTAGGTGTTAACGTTTTGAGGGTATAGCCATGCTACTACGCCGCCTCACCGAATTCTCTCTCGATCGTCCCAAGACGGTGATCGGCCTGGCCTTGCTGATCACCGTTTTGTTCCTTCTCCAGTTCCCGAAGATCACCATCGACACCGACCCGGAGAATATGCTGGAAGCAGACCAGCCCGACCGTGTTCTCTACGACCGCGTAAAAAAGGAGTTCGGCATCCACGATATGATCGTGGTCGGCATCGTCGATGACGCTGGTATTTTCCGCTCCGAGGCCCTGGAGCGAGTGGCGCGCGCCACCGATGCTATCCTCAAGATCAAGGGTGTGCTCATTACGGATGTGGTGAGCCTTACTACCACGGACAACGTGAAATCCGCAGGCGGGTTGCTGGATATCCATCCCGTGATGCGGGAGATACCACGCTCGGAAGAAGCCATTGCCCAACTGCGCCGCGACATCGCCGACAACCCCTTCCTGCATGAGAAGATCGCCTCCAGTGACGGCAGCGCGCTGGCCCTCTATGTACCGATCCGGGAAAAAGCGATGAGTTACCAGATCGCCGCTGAGATCGAGACCGTGTTGCAACGGGAGCTGCTACCGGAGCAACACTATCACCTGGCCGGACTACCGGTGGCCGAGGATACCTTCGGTCATGAGATGTTCGTGCAGATGGCGGTGGTGGCGCCGCTGGCCTTCATGGTGATCCTGCTGCTGGTCTATCTGCTGTTTCGCCAGGGGCCGTTCCTGCTGCCCATCGGCCTCGATGCCATGTTCGCCGTCATCTGGACCATGGGTCTGCTGATCGGCAGTGGTTATACAGTGCACATCATGAGTTCCATGATCCCGGTGTTCCTGATGCCCATCGCCATCCTCGACGACGTGCATGTATTAAGTGAGTTCTTCGACCGCTATCGGCAAGTGGGCGATAAACGCCGCGCCCTGCTGGAGGCGATGGAGCCGCTCTACCGGCCCATGCTGCTGACCTCGATTACCTCGGCGGTGGGCTTCGCCTCCCTGGCCCTGGCTGCTATCCCGCCGGTGCAGGTCTTCGGCCTGTTCGTCGCCTTTGGCATCATGGCCGCCTGGCTCTTCTCCATGACCATGGTGCCGGCCATCATCAGCCTGATGAGCGACGAGCGGTTGAAAAAGGCCCTGCCGCGCGAGCAGGAAGAGACCTCCTGGCTTGACCGGCTGCTGGCACCGATTCGGCACATTGCCTTTTCCCGCGCCCGCACCGTGCTGGTCATCAGCCTGGTGGTGCTCGCCGTGGGCATCGCCGGGGTGGCGCGGATTCAAGTCAACGACAACCCGGTCAACTGGTTCAAGGAAGGACATCCCATGCGGGTGGCCGACACGGTAATGAACCGCCTGTTTGGCGGCACCTACATGGCTTATGTGGTGGTTGAAAGTAATGAGTCGGAGGCGATCAAACAGCCGCAGACTGAGGCCTGGATCGACCGGCTCCAGGCCCATCTGGAAGACGATCCGCTGGTGGGCAAGACCTCGTCGGTAGCCGACATCGTCAAACGCATCAACTTCGTACTCCATGACAATGCCCCCGAATGGAACCGCGTCCCGGACACGGCGGACGCCGTCGGCCAGTTTCTTTTCCTGTTCCAGTCCTCGGGCGATCCCAATGATCTGGACAACTTCGTCGACCGCGACGCGCGCCAGGCCACCGTCTGGGTGCAGATGAAGGGTGGTGACAACCAGCAGATGCAGGCCATCGAGGATCATCTGCGTGCCTTCACCGCTAGTGATCCGCCACCGGCGGGCATCAGCGTCAAATGGTCGGGGCTAACCTATATCAACAAAGTCTGGCAAGACCTGATGGTGAGCGGCATGCTCAAGGCCATCCTCGGCAGCTTCGTAGTGGTGTTCGTGCTGATGGTGATCGCCTTCCGCTCTCTGCGGCTGGGATTACTGGCCATGGCGCCACTGACCATGGCAATCCTGCTCTCTTACGGCCTGATCGGTTGGTTGGGCAAGGACTACGACATGCCGATCGCGGTCTGCTCTTCGCTGGCCCTGGGGATGGGCATCGACTTCGCCATCCACTACCTGATGCGCTTTCGCGCCCACTATCGGCAGAGCAATGATCTGGAAGAGACACACCGTTACATGTGCGGCGAACCGGGGCGCGCCATCCTGCGCAACGCGATTGTCATCTCCATTGGCTTCCTGCCCCTGTTGGCCTCGACGCTGACGCCCTATGTGACCGTGGGCACCTTTTTCGCCCTGTTGATGTTGTTCAGCACCCTGGCCACCCTGTTTCTACTACCCGCGGCCCTGCACCTGGCGGGGCCACGCCTGCTTACCGGAGGTAAATGATGACGTATACGGACACACTAATTTCGCGTGAGCCAGGGATGGCGGCAGCGATGAAACGCCAGTTCCTGACCGTAATCCTACTACTGTTTTCCAGTTCGGCTTTTTCCCAAACGATGAATGCGGAACAAATTATCGAGCAGTCACAGCGGGCCTTCTATTACGCCGCCGAGGATATGCAGGCAAAGATCACCATGCAACTTATCGACGCTGACGGTGGTACGCGCAAGCGAGTGATGACCATGCTCAGGCGCGATACCACTGACGGCGGCGAACAAAAGTATTTCATCTATTTCCACGAGCCGGGTGACGTGCGGCGCATGACCTTCATGGTGTGGAAAGATCCCGTCAAGGAGGATCAACGCTGGATCTTCATCCCCGCCGTCGACCTGGTGCGGCGCATCGCCGCCGATGACAAACGCTCCAGCTTCGTCGGTTCGGACTTCACCTACGAAGATATCTCCGGTCGCGATGTGGCCGACGACAGTCACACCCTGTTACGCGAAGAGACACTGGCTGACAGAAAGGCCTATGTGGTTGAGAGTATTCCCAAGGAGATGGTGGAATACAGCAAGCGCATTTCATGGATCGACAAGCAGACCCTGCTGCCGCTGAAAGAGACCTATTACGACGCCCAGGATGAACTCTATCGGATATTCACTGCGGACAAGATCAAAGAGGTTGATGGCTGGCCGACAGTGACACAACGCACCATGAAAAACCTCAAAAGCGGTCACCGTACCGAGGTGGTGTTCGATACCATCGCCTACGATGTGGGCCTCGCGGACAAGGATTTCAGCGAGCGGCGCATGCGTCGTCCGCCACGGGCGTGGATAGAGTAGGCCCTGATGACGGGACAGACTAACGGTAAGGTGCGCCGTGCGCACCCTACATTGATGCTGGTTCTGGCGCTAATCGCCGGACCGGCATTGAGCGCCGATATTGAAACCCACGGTTTCCTGCTGCTCAACTACGCCGGCCGCACGACAGACAATCGCCCCCCGCAGAGCGACAGCGACTTCCTGCTCGGCGAAGAGCGGTTACGGCTGGATGTCTCGGTTTGGGCAGATGAGATCGAGGCATCCGCCCGCTTCAAGGGCGACCTGTTTCATGACGCGGTGGACGGTGAAACCGGCCTGGATGTACGGGAGGCCTATGTCGACTATGCAACCGACAACGTCGATCTTCGCCTGGGCAGACAGATCGCCACCTGGGGTGTGGGCGACCTGCTGTTCATTAACGACGTCTTCCCCAAGGACTGGGTATCCTTCTTTTCCGGCCGACCGCTTGAATATCTGAAGATCGGCGTGGATGGTGCGCGGGTTCGGTTTAACGGTGAAGTCATCAATGCGGACTTTATGCTCATCCCCTTCTTCACACCGGATGCGCTCCCCACTCCGGGGCGATTTTTTCTCTACGACCCCTTGGCCTCGGTCACTAACCGCAGTGAAATAAAGCCAGCTTCGACTTATGACAATAGTGAGTTGGCCTTGCGCCTCTACCGTCGTGCCGGTGAGTTCGACGTGGCGGCCTATCTCTACAAAGGCTTCTGGCGCTCGCCGGGCATGCGGCCCGATGACCTCATCGCAGCCACGCAGATCGAGCTGTTCTATCCCGAACTGCGTGTCTACGGCGCCAGCGCCCAGGGCAATGCCTTCGGCGGGGTGCTGAGCCTGGAGGCAGGCTATTACGATTCGCGCGATGACCGCGACGGCAATGATCCCGCCATCGCCAACGCCCAGTCACGTTTTCTGATCGGCTATCAGCGCCAGCTCAAACAGGATCTCACCCTCGGCGTGCAGTACTATGCCGAAATCATGCAGGACTATGCGCAATACAAACAATCGTTGCCCGCTGGTTTTGCCAGCCAGCGCCGTTCCCGCGACACCGTCACCCTGCGCCTGGAACAACTTTTGATGCACCAGACCCTGCGGCTGAGTCTGTTTACCTTCTTCAGCCCGGCGGACAATGATTACCTCATCCAACCCAAAGTGAGCTATCAGTTCTCCGATGAGCTGTCCGCGACCGTCGGGGCCAATCTCTTCGGTGGAAAAAAAGAGACCACCTTCCTGGGTCAGTTCGACAAGAACGACAATCTTTACCTCGCCACGCGGTTCGATTTTTGAGATGGAAAAGGGCCTATCATGATGAGCAGAAAATCGATTCTCATCACCGCCATCGCGATTGTCCTAACGGTTTTCCTCGGCTGGCGCTTCGTGCGCCCCATAAACATCTTCGTGGTATCGCCGGCTTTCGAACGCCCCATCGACACCCGCGCCGCGCCCGCCATGTTCAAGACACTGAGTGCGCAAGAGTGCGCCGCCTGTCACCGTGACTTCTATGATGAATGGTCCACCACCATCCACAGCCAGGCCTGGACCGACCCCTATTTCCAGGTCGATTGGCGTTTCGAGGACAAACCGCAAATCTGCAAAAACTGCCATATCCCGCTGGACCGTCAGCAGGAACACCAGGTGCTCGGTTTCCGTGATAACGAAAAATGGGACCCGATACTCGCCCCCAATCCGGATTTCGACGCCGAACTTCAGCACGAGGGCGTCACCTGTAATGTGTGCCACCTGCGCAACGGCAAGATTCTTGGTATCCATGGCGATACCAATGCCCCACATCCCGTGGAAAAGCTCGACAATCCCAACCGCGTGTGCGTGCGCTGCCATGTGGTCTCCGGTGAGCGCTGGGACACCTTCTTCAAGTTCCCGCCCTGCGGCACGGTGGCGGAGATCCAGACCACGCGGGGCAAGAGCTTTGCTGAAACGGTTGACAAAATGAGGGAGGAAGAGATCGCCGCGCTGGGCTGTGTGGATTGCCATATGCCTTTGCTGGAACGCCCACTGGTTAGCGGCGGCAAGATACGCGCAACGCGGCGGCATCTATGGCGCGGCGGCCATGATCCTGAGATGGTGAAACAGGCCTTGACCATCTCCTTTGAGGAGACCGCCGCTAACGTCGCCGGCGAACACCACTTTGAGTTGGCAATCACCAACAGCGGCGCCGCTCACTATGCACCCACCGGCACGCCCGACCGTCATTTGACGGTGCAGTTACGCCTGCTCGATGCACAGGGCAACGTGCTGAAAGAGGAAGATCACCTGCTCAAGCGCACCGTCCTGTGGCGACCATTCATCATCGATCTTTGGGATACCCGCTTGCCCCGTGACGAGCGGCGCAGTTATCACCTGGTATTTTCGGACCAGGAACAGGCATTTGCCGTCGAGGCAGTAGTGCGTTATCACCTGCTGGATGAAAAGCGCCGCCAGCGAATCGGCTATGAGAACAAGGAACCCATCGCCTATGAAGTCTTCAGGCAACAGCTACCCGTGACAACGACCAACCTATAACCGAGAAAAGAAGCAAATGAAACTGCCCATCTACCTCGACTACAACGCCACCACGCCGGTTGATCCCCAAGTGGCCGATGCTATCGAACCCTACCTGCGTGAACATTTCGGCAACCCCTCGTCCAGCCATGTCTACGGCCGTCGTGCCCATGAGGCCGTTGAGCGGGCACGCGAACAGGTCGCCACTCTGATCGGCACGCGACCCACCGAGATCGTTTTCACAGGCTGCGCCACCGAGGCCAACAATCTGGCCATCCGTGGCGTGGCCCGCGCCTTAAGGAACAAAGGCCGACACATAATCACTAGCGCAGCGGAACACCCCTCCGTAGCCCAACCGTTCCAGCGTCTACGTGACGATGGCTGGGAGGTGAGCGTGATACCGGTCGACAGTTATGGGCGCGTGAACACTGATGAGGTGGCGAGTGCCCTGCGGTATGACACGGTACTGGTCTCCATCATGCACGCCAATAATGAAGTCGGCACGATCCAGCCCATCGAAGAGATCGCGGCCATTACCCGGCCACGCGGTATCCTGTTACATACAGATGCCGCCCAGTCCACAGGCAAGATCCCTGTTTTCGTGGATAGTCTGGGCGTCGATCTGCTGACTCTCGCGGGGCACAAGTTCTATGCCACCAAAGGCGTTGGTGCCCTCTATGTGCGTAATGGCACGCCGATCCAACCAGTCCTTGTAGGCGCGGGACATGAACACGGCCTGCGGCCGGGTACTGAGAACGTCCCCGCTATTGTCGGGCTGGGAGAAGCGGCACGCCTCGCCGCTGAGCGGGGAACACAAGAAACAGAACGCTTGAGAGAGTTGCGCGATGCTTTGCATAATCAACTTAGCCAGACAATACCCGAGCTAACGTTAAACGGCCACCCGAATCACCGTTTACCTAACACGCTCAATGTCTCCTTTCCCGGAGTGGATGGCCGTGCATTGCTGGCCCATGCTGCAGAAGAAGTTGCCGCCTCGGTTGGCTCCGCCTGTCATGAAGAGAGTGACACAGTGAGTGGCGTGTTGGGCGCGATGGGAATTGAGGCCGAGCAAGCAATAGGGGCAGTAAGACTCTCACTAGGCACGCCTACCAGCAAGGAAGGGATCAATTGCGCTGCAACTGCATTGATAGCTGCCTGGCAGGCATGTCTGAGTTGAAACGTGCTTGTTTGAGCTCTGGTCTCTGGTGTGTCAACAGCCTAAGCATGGTGCGAGTCAACGCCACCGTTTTTAAATCTATCTCAGGGTCTTCATTTAAGAAATGATCAAATCCAATTGATACTATCGTAGGCGCATCAGGCACTATCTCATCCAAAATCATAGTCAATCCATCATTAGGCCCAATTTGACGCAAAATTTCATAGCCATCTTTAGCTCTGGGCGTGATATGCCCGGAAAGTGGAATACCGATATAATTGACAATAGTTATCGTTTTCGGGAATTCGAATTGTTCAAAGCGCGCCCGTAAATTACCTTCTGACATCGTCGCAATATTTTCGGTATCCCAGCCTTGTATCCATGTGAATACATTGAACACAAAACGTTGTGGCCATTGCTGATAGTGATCAATGACGGGGCTACCTCGCAAAATACCACCGATATTCAGCCAACCAGCCACATGACTGACGTCAGAAGAGGTGAGTATCTCACCTAACGCTAACGCGACAGCCGGGCTACCGGAGCTGGCGCTGACAATCAGAACGTTTTCACCAGTGTTCGCGAAACTAAGAATACGATCCGCCACAATATGGGCATTTCCTTCAACGCTGCCAATAGGATTTATCTCAATGAGATGATTTCGGACCCCCATCTCAGAAAGCAACTGACGTGGTTTATCAAAATCAGCACCTGTTTTCGCACCTGAATACACATAATCCCAACCTGGAACAAATAACACCAAATAGCTCTCTTTTGTTGTTGAGCCCACAGACACCTGCATTGACTCGCCATTACGCGCACGTAACAACTCCTGCTGAAACAGCAATTGCACTTGCCTGTTACGGCTTTGGTTTAAAAGAGTATTAGCCAAAAATAATGTAGCAAAATCAGGGGAGAAAGTTTGGCTCAATTCTTGAAGTGACTTATACGTTATTTCCTTCTGGTTTAATTCTGCGCTAATTTTTTGATCAAGCGCAGGACTTGTAAATTGTTTCAGCAAATATTGCTCGAGGTAATACTTTGCAGCAAACGAGTCAACACTTGTATTGACCGGATATACTCCTATTTTACCTATTGCAGAAGTTTTCGGTACGCTTGCGCATCCAGAAAACATCACTAAATAAAATACAACAGTTGCTGTAACGATAGCCCACTTAACCACCCATCTCCCCCCCCCCTGATTTTCTGTGAAATTTTCCACTCCATTTGTCGATAAAACGATTTAAACCTTACAATAGATTCCAAGCTACGATAAAAACACTGATGACTGAAAATATCGCAAAGACAAGATAACGAAAGCCATTACTCTCCGTAATTATTGGCAAAGAGACCACATCTTCCAGTAGAAATACCATCACGAATATGACCGTACCGATCAAAGCACCTCTGGGTCCCGAGCCAAAAAGTCTGTCATAATACTTCATCTAGCGACCATTAAAGTTGGTTGGTGGAACAGCTATACCCGGACGCTTCTCGTGACCAATTAACAACACGGTTTGTCACAGTGCTTGATTTCAAATTCAAGCGTCGAATGGGCGATGCTAAAATGCTGCTCCAATTCTGCTTTCAGCACTGTTTTAACAGTTTCCGTTTCGACGAAATCGTCAATCACCACATGGGCCTCAAGCGCATTTTTATGTTCATCGAGTTGCCAGATATGGACATGATGAACATTTGATACCCCTTCGACCTGTTCCATCACCTGGATGACTTCGTTGATGGCGATATTTTCCGGCGCACCTTCCATGAGGATATGGATGGTCTTGGGTAATAGGGTAGCAGCCTGGTACAGCACGTAACCGGCAATGAGCAATGTCAACACGGTATCCGTCCAATACCACTCATAAAGCAGGATTACGGTTCCAGCGACAATCACGCCTACTGAAGCCAGGGCATCGGAGACGTTGTGCAGGAAAGCGGCGCGGATGTTCATGCTGTGCTTGGACATCGTATAGGTCAGTATCGCCGTAATGATATCGATGACCAGCGCAACACCGGCCACTATCACCACCGTCCAGCCCTCAATGACCTGCGGCTCGAATACGCGCCATATCGCCTCGTAGATCAGATAAAACCCGACAATCACCAGCGTGACGAGATTGATTAGTGCGGCAATGACCTCCGCCCGTTTGTAACCAAAGGTTTTAAAATGATCTGCGGGTTGTCTGCCAATTTTGCGTGCTACCAAGGCAATCAACAACGACGTTGCGTCACTGAAATTGTGCAGGGCATCGGCAATCAGGGCAAGACTGCCGGAGACAATACCGCCGATTACCTGCGCCAGCGTCAACAACATATTGACGGCGATGGCGGCAATCAGCCGCCGATCACCCATGGCATCTATATCATGATTA
>Ga0316209_1002677_pt1 | contig 13744 bp, 13 predicted proteins | sample 6monopyrite_MG_FD_204945 | JGI IMG/M metagenome (GOLD analysis project Ga0316209, IMG submission 204945) | Microbial mat bacterial communities from mineral coupon in-situ incubated in ocean water Damariscotta River, Maine, United States -... | ecosystem: Environmental > Aquatic > Marine >...
TGGACGCGGTAAAACAATTTGCCGGTGAAGATTCAGAAACGCCGAAATATTACGAATTTGATAAGAAAATGCTACTAGAATTGGAGGATGTTTCCAGAAACTTTGAAACTTACCAATAATAATTGGCAGTTGAGAATAAGAGGAATAGATCCGAAGTAATAACGTTTGCGTTAGGACCAATACGGAGCGTTGTATGAAAAGGATTTACAAACTGTATGCATTGTTCGAATATTTAAATCGATTCCTTATATTTAGTTCGATGAATACATTTTTTCCTTGTTCTCAAACTTCTTATTTTCAACGGTAACCATACATCCGCGCGTAGACGGCGTCACAGGAGTTAGCTATAACGGAGGATGCACAATAAGTAGAGAAATGTGGAATAGGACTATTGTTTGCGATACGAGCCGGACTTGCGTTATTATTCAAGGAGCTGTAAAAAACGGAGAAGGAAATAGCCTGGTCCAAGTCCTATGCTTTCTTTTGGAAGCTCAGCCACCGCAACAAAAATTAATCAAGGACAGAAAAAATGCGCGTTGTTAAAATAGCTGCAATATCAATTTTGTGGGTTCTATCAGTTTATATTGCTTCAAACTATTTTCTAAGTGAACCTAGACAAGGAAAAATCACGTCTGATGAGAGTGCAGAAGTCGGTGCAATCATTGACACAACTGTTAAACTTACGACGGAGACGCGTTCAACAAAAATAACGAGTCAAGCAAAACAGGTTAGTAAAGTTACTAAAATATCAGATAGCTTAACTCTAGAAAACGCCCAATCTCAACCTTATCGCTACGATGTACATGAAGTTTTAAAGAAAAATAAGAAGGCCGATCAAGCGTACGGTAATTTTTTTAGAAACAAGAATAAAGAAGAAGCTTTTTTGAATGATGAATATGACTCAGAATGGTCTGGAAAAATCACTAATTTAATTCAAAACGAAATCTTATTTAATAGTGAGAGCGGAGAAAACCGTTATTCGGCGCTAGATCTTGAGTCGCTCACATGCAAGGGGTCAATCTGCAAGCTTGAAATTCGAATGACAGGTGATGAAGAGAACAATGATAAACAAAGAACTGATTTAATGTACGCATTACTCTATATGAATAATGGTAACCCAGCAGATTATACAGGTGAAGTTTCTAAATTCGCTTCGAATAGGATGGTATCAACTGGTTTTTATGGTGAAAATGGCTATAGATTTTATATCAGTAAAGGCGTCAATGAACTAAACAACTAGCTATTTTTAAAATCAAAATGGAAGGCTGGTTACCAATATTTCAACTTACAATCTAAATCGTTTCCGCAATCTCAAGCAAAAGCATTTCCAATTTCTTTGCATGTTGCTCTATTTCACTTATTTTATTTTGGTCGATTTTTGACATATGTTTTTCCATTTCCAGACCGGTTTCTAATCGGTCGAGTGTTTTCTCAAGCGCCACAACTTTCACTTTTTGGCTTTTACTTAATTGGTCGAATGTAAATGACTTGCCATTGACTCGGTACCATCGTTTATGGTCCTTTTCATTGATTTGGATATTATGATTTTTGGCTGAATAGTCGGAAATTGCGCTCGTCTCTGCTTTGCTGCTTTGACAGGCACTTAGTAGGGCGCACATGATGATACTGGCAAACATGGCTAATATTGGGTTGGTTAGTTGGCGTTTTGACATAATTTTGGTCCTCAATAAACGCTTTGAGCTGTTTCATTTCCCTTTAAGTCGTGTGCAAAGAGCAAAAAGTTTGCTTTATTATGCAAATTTCGCTTTTTATCCTAAAATTTTCGGATCTTATTTCGATCATAGGTACGCTATTGCTGTCACTTGGCGGCTAAAATCGTTAAAATCACGCTATTCTGAGTCCGGCCTTCCGGTCTCATTGCAAAATCACTAAATTCTGAGACAAATTAGCATGCAGCAGGAATACAACCCGCAAGAAATTGAAACGCGAGTACAGAAAACTTGGACCGAAAATAAGGTCTTTAAAGCGGTTAAAGATAATAGCAAAGAAAAATTCTACTGCCTCTCGATGCTGCCCTATCCGAGTGGACGTTTACACATGGGTCATGTGCGAAACTACACTATAGGCGATGTTATTTCTCGTTTTCAGAGAATGAATGGCAAAAATGTGATGCAGCCAATGGGCTGGGACGCGTTCGGATTACCTGCCGAAAATGCAGCAATTAAAAACAAAGCTCAGCCAAGTACTTGGACGACCGAAAATATTGCTTATATGAAAAAGCAATTACAAAGTCTCGGATTCGCCTACGATTGGGACAGAGAAGTGACCACTTGCAAACCTGAATATTACAAATGGGAACAATGGTTTTTTACCCAACTAATTGAAAAAGATTTAGCCTATAAAAAGACTTCGGCGGTTAACTGGTGCCCCAATGATGAAACCGTTCTAGCCAATGAGCAGGTTCATGATGGATTATGCTGGCGCTGTGAAACGCCAGTTGAAAAGAAAGAAATCGATCAATGGTTTTTACGGATCACTCAGTATGCGGAAGAGTTATTAGCCAGTCTAGACGACTTAAACGGTTGGCCAGACAGTGTTAAAACTCAGCAGCGTAATTGGATTGGGCGATCAGAAGGCGTCGAAATGTCATTTCAATTGGCCGACAAAAGTGGTGCTGTCAGCATTTATACCACTCGGCCAGATACATTAATGGGCGTGACTTATCTAGCGGTTGCGGCTAAACATCCGATCGCCGAGAACGCGGCAAAATCAAATCCTAAGCTAACAAAATTTATTGCAGAGTGTAATCAAAGCACTACTGCTGAAGCCGACATTGCAACTATGGAAAAGAAAGGCATGGCAACCGGCGTGAAAGCGGTTCATCCGGTAACCGGTGAAATGGTTGAAATTTGGGTGGCTAACTTTGTGTTGATGGATTATGGCTCAGGCGCAGTAATGGCCGTTCCTGGACACGACCAACGCGACTGGGAATTTGCTAATAAATATGGCATCGAAATTAAGCAAGTTATCGCGCCAGAAGAAAACTGTGAAATCGAATGCGATCTAACTAAATCAGCATTCACGGAAAAAGGCAGCTTAGTTAATTCGGGGGAGTTTGACGGATTATCTTCTGATGCCGCTTTAACCACTATCGCAAATTGGTTACAAGCGAAAGGAGCGGGCAGTAAACAAGTCAACTACCGAATCCGAGACTGGGGCGTATCACGACAGCGATTTTGGGGAGCTCCCATCCCAATGATCAAATTAGAAAATGGAAGAATGGTCACTGCGAAAGAATTTCCGGTGGAACTTCCCACTCATTTAAAACTAGATGGAGCGAATTCGCCATTAATTGATAACCCAGAATTTCAGGATGTAATTATCGATGGTGTGCCAGGAAAACGCGAAACCGATACCTTCGATACTTTTATGGAGTCAAGCTGGTATTACGCTCGTTATACTTCTCCAGATTGCGATAGCGCCATGTTAGACAGTGAACAAGCCAATTATTGGTTGCCTGTGGATCAATACGTCGGCGGGATTGAACATGCCACTATGCATCTTTTGTATTTTCGTTTTTTTCACAAATTAATGCGTGACGCTGGCCTAGTTGATTCTGATGAACCCGCTAAAAAACTATTAACTCAAGGAATGGTACTATCCGATACGTTTGTTACTAAAGACGCAAAAGGCACCAAACATTATCATACCTTGGAAGAGGTTGAAGTGGTCAAAGACAGCAAAGGAAAAGCGATTAGCGCGACTTTAAAATCGACCGGTGAAGCGGTTATTTTAGCCGGAATGGAAAAAATGTCGAAGTCGAAAAATAATGGTGTTGATCCGCAAGCATTGATCAATGAGTACGGGGCCGATACGTCGAGACTTTATACCATGTTCGCATCACCGCCAGAGCAAACCTTAGAATGGCGTGAAGATGGCGTTAACGGTGCTCATAAATTCCTACGTCGGTTGTGGAAGTTATATATTGAAAATGGTCTTGAAGTTTATTCGGCTATAGATTTAGCGTCTCTTAATAAAGATCAAAAGTCGCTCTATCGGAAAACCAATGAAACGATTGAAAAAGTCACCGATGACTACCAGCGACGACATTCGTTTAATACGGCAATTGCTGCCATTATGGAGTTAGTGAATGCCGTTATTAAATTCGAATCGTCCGACAAACAAAGTCAGTCTGTGGTTAAGCATGCACTCGACACCGCAGTACTGTTGCTTTCGCCAGTAGTGCCTCATATTTGCCAAGAGTTATGGCAACTCTCTGGTAAAGAAACGCTTGTGGTTGATGCCAATTGGCCTGTTTGTGATAAGGCATCGCTGACTAAAGATGAAATATTGATTATTTTGCAAGTGAATGGCAAAACACGTGGAAAAATTGAAGTTGCTGCAGATTTAGATAAAGCCGCGATTGAAGCGTTAGCACTAGAAGATGAAAATGTTGTGAAATTTATTGATGGAAAGACTGTCAGGAAAATTATTGTTGTGCCTGGTCGGTTAGTCAATATTGTTGCCAATTAATTTATTGTTCATTAACCAGAATGAATTTAATTCGAAAGAAATTAATATGACGAAATTAAAATTCTTAGTGTTTGTTTGCTTAACCAGCCTACTCGTTAGCTGCGGATTTCATTTGCGTGGTCAAGGTCCGAATGCCGCGCCGGTAAATATGAGCGGCTTGAGCATTTACTTAGCGGTCACCGACGCGGATAAAGCGCTCTACCGACAAGTTAAAAATGAACTTCGCTACGCCAATCTTACCGTCAGCGACAATCCTAGTTTATCGTCTTTACATTTGATTGTTCTCAAGTCAAAACTGAAAAAAAGAGCTATTGGGACTGATAGTATTGGTCGTAATAACGAATTCGAATTAAAACAAACGGTTGAGTTTCTTATTAGCCAAAAGTCCAATAAAAACTTGGCAAACGAAGAAGATTTATTAGCGGTTGAAAATCAGCAAATTTTTGCTAGTCGTAATTTGTATATCGACAACAACGACTTGATTGGTAGAAGTGCTGAAGAAAAAGTTTTGCTCAACTCGATTCGAAAGGAATTATCAAAAAAAATTATGGCTCACATCATTGCCGTGGTAAAGCTCAACCCCGCTTTGCCTAACGTCGAGAAATTCGAAAACTAATGAGTTGTTTTGTTGACATTATTTGTTCAGATGAACCGTTGCTCCAGCAGGATGTCTGCGATCAAATAATTCGTCAAGCGAAGGACCGAGGTGTTAGTGAAAGAAAGGTGGTCGATGTTGTCGACAAATTTTCTTGGGACGAATTGTTAGCCAATAGCAATAGTTTATCCTTGTTCGCCGAAATAAAAATAACGGATATTCGATTTAACAAATCACCTAAAAAAGACGCTCAGCAAGCGCTAGTCGAATTATTGAAAACCGCCGATCAAGAAAATAACTTTTTGTTACGATTGCCAAAATTAGACAAGCGACAAAAAAACGCTAAATGGTTTAAAACAATTAACCAGCAAGCACGTTTGCAAGAACTATGGCCACCAAAACCCTTTGCATTTAACGACTGGATACAAAAAAGGGCAAGCGGATTCGGCGTACAAATCGATCGAGAAGCGGCGTCAATGCTAGCCGAACAAACAGAAGGTAATCTCTTAGCCGCCAGTCAGAGTTTGGAAAAGTTAAAGCTTCTATATGATGATCAAATGGTCGATTCTAATAAGTTGCGTGAAATCATTTCAGACAACGCCCGTTATTCTGTTTTTTTATGCTTAGATGAAGCGTTAGCCGGTCATGGAGAACGAGCGGTAAAAATGTTAAAAAAATTCAAGCAAGAATCGATCGCGCCAATTTCTATTTTGGTGAACTTAACTCGCGAAATTGGTCATTGTACTCAGGTTTCCGTGGCGGTTAATAATCGACAACCGGGGATGCAGGCATTGGCGAAAACGTTTTTGTGGGAAAGTAAGAAAAAAGCGATAGTGTTGGCGGCCAATCGGCTACCTTTAGCACTATGGCAAAAGCTAGTGGTGCGCTGCGCATTTTTAGATCGAATGGTAAAAGGCCAAGAGAAAGGCAATATTTGGCAAGAATTAGAATCTTGTCTCTGGTTATTAAGTGGCAAGAAAATTTGGGGAGCCAAACGATCTCAGTGACTTTTGAGGTATCACGGGTATAAATCTATGCAAATGAAAGAAATTGAGTTCCTTTTTGGCGGCAGTTTTGACCCAGTACATAATGGGCACCTACATGTCATAAAGCAGCTTAAAAAATTTGCAATCGATCAGCCTGTACGGATATTGCCTTGTTCAGTACCCGCGCTCAAAAAAGTAACCGGTGCTAGTTTTCTACAACGAGTGGTGATGTTAGAACATGCGATTAGAGAATTGGATGAAAATGCGGAAAATATTGTCATTGATCCACGTGAAGGTTCAAGGCAGGGTAAGTCCTATACTTTCGATACACTCGTCGAGCTAGGGCAACAGTACCCAGATAGAAACTTTATTTTGGTGATTGGTTCTGACAACTTAGAATCGCTAAAATATTGGCATAATTGGCGGCAACTATTCGAACATTGTCACTTATTAGTGGTTAATCGACCGGGTGCTTCGATTAAAGATATCGATGCAATTGCTGTTTCACTAGGGTTTTGTGAAGCTAAAACGCATCTAAAGTTGGAAACAACGCCTTGTGGGCGCTATTATTGTTTAAACATTGAAGAAAAGGACATTTCTTCAACGGAAATCAGAAACAGAGTTTTGAAGGATTTGGCGGTTGATCAATTGATTTCAAAATCCGTAGAAGATTACATTCGAAAAGAAGCCATTTATAAGTAAGAGTAAAAAGATTGATGAAAAATGACCAACTAAAAGAGTTTGTTGTCGAGCAGCTTGAAGAAATCAAAGCGAAAGATATCAAAGTAATAGCCCTACCTGAAGACAGCACTATCGCCGACTACATGGTAATTTGTAGTGGTACCTCTTCTCGTCATGTTAAATCGATAGCGGTACTATTAATTAAAGCACTTAAAGAAAAAGAGATACCGCCAATTGGAGTTGAGGGTGAAGATGCTTCAGAATGGGTCTTGGTTGATTGTGGCGATGTTATAGTACACGTGATGCAACCAACTACTCGCGATTATTACCAGTTAGAAAAACTTTGGGAATAAACGGTGGGTAAGCAGCCTTGAACCGGGTGGTCTACCCTTTACAATTTGATGCCGATTGGTTCGTTAGATCATGAAGATCAAGTTGATTGCTGTTGGCACAAAAATGCCAAATTGGGTTGAGACAGCATTTAAAAACTACGCTCAGCGCCTTCCCCGCGATTGCTCGTTGGAACTTATCGAAATTGCTGCTGCCAAAAGAACACGTAATCAATTGGCATCCAAATGGATGGAAAAGGAAGGTAAATTGATCCTGAGAGCGATTGATTCTTCCGATTGGGTGGTCGCCCTAGATGTCGAAGGGCAAAATTGGAGCACCAGCAAACTCGCTTCTAACTTAAGCCGATGGCAATCGATGGGAAATAATGTGGCAATGTTAGTCGGCGGACCGGACGGATTATCCCCCGAATGTTTGTCTCGCGCTAATCAACGTTGGTCGCTATCGGCATTAACCTTGCCGCATCCAATGGTGCGGGTGGTCTTGTCGGAAACCATTTATCGTGCTTGGTCGGTGACAGTCAATCATCCGTATCACCGAGAATAAAAGTGGTTGGTGCTGAGTACGAATTAAAAGTAGAATCGGAAGAGATAACGATTTTTCAAACTACGGAATCTAGGTTTTCTTAATTAATGCTAAAAAATTCCAACCAAATAAAAAGTGGTTACGCGTTTAAAGACCATCGCCAAGAGCGACAAATTTTGGTTTCTCGGACAATCATTTCCTTTATTGTTGTTTTCTCACTAATGATCGCCTTGTTAGCTCGGGGTTGGTACCTGCAAGTTATTAAGCATGAAGATTATCAAACACGCTCCAATAATAACCGCATCAGTGTGCAAAGATTGGCCCCAAATCGAGGTCTTATCTATGATAGAAATGGCGTCTTATTGGCGGAAAATCGCTCTGTTTATGCATTGGAGGTCATTCCAGAAAATGTCTCTGATATCAACGCGAAGTTGCAAGAAATTAAAGCCCTTGGTTTGATAGAAAACAAACATATCGAACGATTTGAAAAACGTTTAATGGGCGTCCGACGATTCAAGAGTATCTTATTAAGATCGCGATTAACTGAAAAAGAAGTTGCAATTTTTTCGGCTAACGGCCACCGTTTTAAAGGGATTAGAGTTGAGGCTCGCTTAGTCCGCTATTATCCTTTTGCTGAAAAAATTGCGCATGCGGTAGGCTCGGTGAGACGGATCAACGATCAAGATTTATTGAAAATCGACCAAGTTAATTATCGGGCGACGCGGCACATTGGCAAAGTTGGTTTAGAAAAACATTACGAAAATCTGTTACACGGTACTATTGGACGTCGTACAGTCGAAACGGACGTACAGGGACGCGTTATTGGCAAGCCTCTGTCAGAAACTCCGCCGGTTCCTGGAAAAAATATTCGACTATCAATTGATATCAAACTTCAGCTCGCTGCCGCTAAAGCGATGAAAGGACTACGAGGTTCGGTGATTGCGCTTGATCCAAGGAACGGCGAAATTTTAGCGTTGGTCAGCAATCCGGGTTATGACCCGAATGAGTTTGTCACTGGTATTTCCACAAAAAACTACGCAAAACTAACCAATTCAGACGAACAACCACTGTTCAATCGTGCCCTAAGGGGACTTTATTCGCCGGGTTCCACAATAAAACCAATGTTGGCTTGGGTTGGTCTTGAAAATCAATTTATTACTGCCAAAACGGCGATCAACGATCCGGGTTATTGGGTTATTCCGAACAAAGAAGAGCGAATATACAAAGATCATATTTCTTGGGGACATGGAAAAAAGGTTACCGTCAGTACTGCGATTACACAATCTTGTAATCCTTTTTTCTATCAGCTCGCCTATCGTATGGGGATCGATATTATTTCTGAAAATATGGTGAATTTTGGTTTTGGTCAATCGACAGGCATTGATATGGATGAGGAATTGACCGGCATTATGCCATCCCGAAGTTGGAAAAAAAATAACCGACGCTCGGATTGGTATCCTGGTGAAACCGTTTTAACAGGAATCGGTCAAGGCTATTGGAACGCGACACCATTACAATTGGCTAACGCGGCGGGAACCATTGCAACTGGCGGAACTCGTTTTAACCTAAGACTCTTGTCGGCGGTTTTCGAAAACGGAGAATGGTTGCAAAATCAGCCTGAACCGGCCGAAAATCAAGTTGATTTTGGTGACGGAAAAAATCTTGAAATTGTTCACAGAGCAATGGAACAAGTGCCGCTTTTTCCCTATGGTACAGCCAAAACGGCATTCCTTGGTGCTACTTACCAGTCTGCTGGTAAGACGGGAACGGTTCAATTACAAACAGAAAAAGAACAAGATAATGATAACAAGAAAAAGAAAAGAACAACAAAAAAGGATAACGCGGTTTATATTGGATACGCGCCGATAGATAATCCGGAAATCGCTATTGCGGTGGTTACAGAAAATGGCGGGCACGGCGGTGAATCGGCAGCGCCTGTCGCTAGGGAAGTTCTCGACGTCTATTTCAGCAGGGCGATAGAATAATGGCGTTTATCGATGGAGATATTTCTGATCGCCGTGGCAAAAGCATTGCCAATCGCTTGCACCTTGATTTACCGTTATTGGCAGGTCTCTTGGTTTTGATGGGTTTTGGATTACTGGTCCTTTACAGTGCCTCAGGGGAAAGTAGTTCACAGCTCAACCGGCAAGTCGTGCGGTTGGCCGTTGCGTTTTCTGCGATGTTATTTCTATCTTGGATACCGCCAAGAATTTATAAGAAATGGACGCCATTCATTTTTGGTGGCGGAGTGTTACTTCTAATCGCGGTTATTTTTCTCGGTGAAATGGGGAAAGGCGCGCAACGCTGGTTGAATTTCGGGGTGTTTCGTTTTCAACCGTCGGAAGTGATGAAACTAGCCGTTCCAATGATGGTGGCTTGGTATTTTAGTGAACGAAAACTGCCACCAAGTATAAAAGAGCTGACCGTTGCCGGGTTCATTATTGGTTTGCCGACCTATTTAATTTTAATTCAGCCAGATTTAGGTACTTCAATTTTAATTGCCAGCTCAGGCGCTTTCGTTATTTTTCTCGCGGGGATCCGCTGGCGGGTATTGGCATTTTTTATGACAACTGCTGTTATTTACGCGCCAATACACTGGATCTTTGTGATGCAAGATTATCAAAAGCAACGGGTACTCACGTTTTTAGATCCTGAGCAAGATCGCTTAGGTAGCGGCTATCATATTATCCAGTCGCAAATTGCAATAGGATCGGGTGGGCTAAACGGTAAAGGCTGGTTGCAAGGTACACAATCTCAGTTAGAATTTCTTCCTGAACGCAATACCGATTTTATTTTTGCTGTTTTGGGAGAAGAGTTCGGTTTTTATGGCGTATTAATTTTGATTAGTATTTATTTGTGGATTATTGGTAGAGGATTTTATATCTCGATGAAGGCTCAAGAAACTTATACGCGACTTTTAGCGGGCGCTATCACGCTTACTTTTTTCGTTTATGTGTTTGTTAATATTGGCATGGTCACAGGCATATTACCTGTGGTTGGATTGCCGCTGCCACTGGTGAGTTATGGTGGAACTTCGATGGTCACCTTGCTCGCATCTTTTGGGATTTTAATGGGCGTTCAAACTCACAAAAAGTTGATGCCAGGTTAAATGATGAGTGAACTAGCCTTTCAAAAATACCAACGATTAGTTCGAATTGTCGGACTGGTCTCTTTCGTTATTGTTGTGAACGGTTGCTCTACAGCTTCGAAAAAAGATCAAGATTCAGGGCCTAGTCAACCGGTAGACTGGACCCAAGTAAAGCCCGTTGTTCCGAGACCAGAACCAATTAGTGCCTATGGGAATCCGGTTTCTTACGAGGTCTATGGAACCACTTACCGAGTGCTTAAATCGTCAAAAAATTTCAAACAGCGCGGCGTCGCTAGTTGGTATGGTTCTAAGTTTCATGGTCGGAGAACCTCAAGTGGTGAAACCTACGATATGCTCAAATTGACCGCAGCACATAAAACGTTACCCATTCCTTGTTATGTTAAAGTAACTAACCATGAAAATGGCCGAGAATTAATTGTCAAAGTTAATGACCGTGGGCCTTTTGTCAAAGAGCGAATTATTGACTTATCCTACGCAGCGGCTCATAAATTAGGCATGACAGAAAAAGGTACGGCGCAAGTATCAATTGAGACAATTAATTTTGATTCCTATAGCCGACCGCCTAACACCGCTAATAAACGTCAAGCCAGATCTCTGTCACAAAAAAAATCAATATCAAGGGAGAAAGTTCCGGCTTTGGATACTCGAGGTAAAAATCGTTTTGTTCAAGTAGGTGCTTATTCTAGCCAGAAAAGCGCTCAAAAACTAGCAAAAATCCTCGATAGAGAAATCGATTTGCCGGTCAAAATATCTTCAATTAAACGCGGTTCAAAGAAGCTTTATCGGGTCAGAATTGGTCCGATCGAGAGTTTGGAAATTGCGACCCGACTGGCGAATACGCTAAATATAAGTGAACTCGGCAAACCTAGTATTGTCTATCAAGATTAGTGGTATAATCGCGCTAATTATATGCAGGCCATTTCAGTTTATTTTTATCAAGATACCTAATTGATTGGCTTTGTTCTCCTTTATTCCGCCTTGGATATAAGCATTCAAAGGCAGCTGGACCCGTTACAAGGTAAATCGATGACAAATTTTTTCCTGCGAGGCTTTGTTTTAGCCTTTTTATCCACTTTTAGTCTTTTTGTTTACGCTATTGTACCTGCTGCACCCGATTTGGCAGCCAAGTCCTACGTATTAATGGATTACGATAGCGGAAAAATCATCGTCGAGCATAATCCCGACTTACCGGTTCCGCCCGCTAGTCTGACTAAAATGATGACCAGCTACGTGGTTTCTGCGGAAATAGCGGGTGGCAATCTAAAGTTAACCGATAAAGTTCATATCAGTAAAAATGCCTGGGCTCAAAACCCAATGTTTAGCGGTAGCTCTTTGACATGGATTGAAGTGAATACCGAAGTGACTGTGGAGAATTTACTTAAGGGCGTCATTATCCAGTCAGGAAATGATGCGTCAGTGGCGCTTGCGGAACACATTGCTGGAAGCGAAGCGGTGTTTGCCGATTTAATGAATCAACACGCCGCTGAACTAGGTATGTCGAATACTCACTTTATTAACTCAAATGGCCTGCCAGCAGAAGGGCATATTTCCACCGCTAAAGATTTGGCTATTCTAACCGCGGCAATGATCAGAAATTTTCCACAAGAGTACGCTTATTATAAAGAAAAGTGGTTTACGTATAATGGCATCAAACAACCCAACCGCAATTCACTTTTATGGGATGAAAGTCTAAACGTTGACGGGGTTAAAACCGGCCATACTGACGCGGCAGGTTTTTGTTTGGTTTCTTCCGCCACTAAAAAAGGTATGCGCTTGATCTCTGTGGTCATGGGAACTAAAAGTAAAAACAGTCGCAAGGTTGAAGGTAAAAAATTATTATCCTATGGATTTCGCTTTTTTGAAACCGTAAAACCATTGGAAGCTGGAAAACAATTGCACCAGCAAGCTATTTGGATGGGCGAAAAAGAAATTGTCAGCCTTGGTATTGCACAAGATATTTATTTAACAATTCCTCGCGGTAAAGCTAAAAATTTGAAGGCTCGTTACGTCGTCGAAAAGGATATAGAGGCGCCAATAGCCAAAGGCCAGTTAGTTGGGAAAATATTTTTTACCATGGATAATAAAAACATTGCCGAACATCCATTGGTAGCGCTAGAAGAAATAAAAGAAGCCGGATTTTTTGGCCGAATGTCCGATTCAGTTAGCAGATGGTTCGGTTCTTTATTTTAGTTATTTATTCAAACGATATTTTACAGATTAGGTTAAGAGGCATTGTAGTTAATGAGCGAACAAGAAAACGAGTTATGGCAGTTTCCCTGTGAATTTATGTTCAAAGCGATGGCCCATGCCAACCGAGATGCCGAGGATGAAATTGTCTCGGTGATCAATCGATTTGTTCCTGGCGATTATATTCCTAAATTAAACCCGAGTAAAAAAGGCACTTATGTCGCCGTGACAGTTACCTTTACAGCGACGTCGAAACAGCAACTCGACGAGATTTATTTGGCAGTCAATGCGCTCGATTGTGTTAAGGTTTGTTTGTAGTTGGTGCTAAGGCGCATCGTTTTTTCATTGATGTTTTTTCGATAGCTAAATAACAAATATGAATTCACTCTCTACTAACTGTGTCATCCGGCAATTGGGTTTAAAAGATTATTTGCCAATATGGAAAGCGATGCAAAGCTTTACCCTAGAGCGTAAAGCGATAACCGAAGATGAAATTTGGTTTGTTGAACATCATCCAGTATTTACTCAAGGACAAGCCGGTAAGGCGGAGCATCTATTGGCTCCCGGCGATATTCCGGTGGTTCAAGTCGATCGAGGGGGACAAGTGACTTATCATGGGCCAGGACAACAAGTCGTCTATTTTTTGGTGGATTTAAAACGCAAGAAATGGGGCGTACGACAACTAGTTTCGGCCATCGAAAAGACAGTGATCGAGTTACTATCAATGTATAAAATCGATGCTTATGCAAGGGCCGATGCGCCCGGTGTTTACGTTGAAGATAAAAAGATTTGTTCACTAGGCTTGAAGATCAAAAGAGG
>Ga0316209_1002679_pt1 | contig 13739 bp, 18 predicted proteins | sample 6monopyrite_MG_FD_204945 | JGI IMG/M metagenome (GOLD analysis project Ga0316209, IMG submission 204945) | Microbial mat bacterial communities from mineral coupon in-situ incubated in ocean water Damariscotta River, Maine, United States -... | ecosystem: Environmental > Aquatic > Marine >...
GATAAATATTCTAAATTTAAGCACTGTCTGAGGCTACTTTTGCCCTTAAATATTATAATAGGGCGCCTAATAGGGTGCATATTATAAAAAATATGGAGTCTTAGAAAGCTTCATATTGATAAGTTATACGTCAAAAGAATAATGAATAAACCAATATGCTTAGTTTGTGGCAGAAGAATACTTTGGCATGAGAAGTTGTTTTACAATTATCTACATCAGTTAACTTGCCTAGAGTGCAACTCAATAATGAAGCATTCTTTAACTACAACAATTGTTAGCTTCATATTGATGCTTGCAACATTAATACTTTTTTCACATGCAATTAAAGATGGTATTAATTTCATCTATGCAATAGCATCTTTAGTTGTGTTCATAGCCATGTGTGTATTTTTGTATAAAGCAAAGTTAATATTAGTATTTAAGGATGGGCGCTTTGTTAAAAACGTATAACAAATCGTCCAACCCGACCGTTTTATACGCCGCGCCGCTTCGCTCTGCTCTGTATAAAACGGCCGGTTAACTCAAACGTTAGGTGAATAAAACAATGATAAAAAGGAGATGTGAATGTCTGAGCTTGTAGCTGATTGTCCTCGTTGCGGTGCAAATGAAATGACATTCGATTTACTTAATCAAATACCCAGATATAAAGAATATGGCTGGCAAATGTACTTAGAGGTTTTCTGTGTTTGCCGCCGCTGTAGCAAACCTACTATTTTCTTAGTCAGTCAAAAAGAAATTGAATATGAAAAGCATATAAAGAATGGACTTTCTAAATTAGATGTCTCTGCTAATAAAATTGTTAGAGTTGAACGGTATATAAGCCTTCGAGACGCATCTGCAGAAAAACCACCGGAACATTTACCGGGAAATATTGAGGCACCTTTTAATGAAGGAGCCGCCTGCTATTCAATAGGTTGCTACAATGCTGCGGCAACCATGTTCAGGCTATGCGTTGACCTTTCCACAAGAGAAATGTTGCCTGATGAGGCTGAAGGTTTAAACAGTGCAGTGCGCAGAAACCTAGGTTTAAGACTACCATGGTTATTTGATAACAGCATACTTCCTGAAGCCTTAAGAGATTTATCATCTTGCATTAAAGATGATGGTAATGATGGAGCTCATCAAGGAACACTAAGTAAGGAAGATGCCGCTGACATACTAGACTTTACGTTTGTATTGCTAGAGCGTCTTTATACTGAGCCAGTAAGAATACAAAAAGCAAACGAGCGTAGAGTTGCTCGGAGAGACAAGCAGTAATGCAAGTTAAACCACCTAACAAGGCGCTGCAGTTGACCAGTAATACGCCGCTTCGCTCTGTATTACGGTCAACTGAGCTTAAGCGTTAGAAGTATAAATGTAAACACAAGAGGAGAAAGGAAATGGCATTAATTAATTGTAAAGACTGTAATAGTGAAATCTCTGACTCTGCAGAATCCTGCCCAAAATGCGGAGCACCAGTACCTAAAACTATCGGCCCTGATGAAGAACAATGCCCCCATTGCATGACAGTCATACATCAAGATGCAACAAAATGTCCGGGGTGCCGCGCAGTAAAGGGATACTTTTATGATTCAAGATATGGAGCACTTGGTAAAATATCAACAATTGGGTGGGCGATTTTTACAGCGGTATTAGGTTTAATATTTACTCCTGCTACAAATGGCATATCTTTACTTCTTGTACTTGTAGCAGCATATGCATTTTATAGGGTATTCGTATCGGGCCCAAGGTGGTATGCATCAACGGGCGCTGATTAAAAACTTCTAACAAGGCAATTTAACACGGACTGGCTTTACACGCCGCTTCGCTCTGTGCAAAGCCATCCGGTTAATTGCGACGTTATGTGTCTTAAATTCAAAAGGAGATAAAAAGTGAAAACAATGAATTGCAAGCAACTCGGTGGCGCATGCGAAAAAGAATTCCATGCAAATTCTTTTGATGAAATAGCAGAAATGAGCAAGCAGCATGGTATGGAGATGTTTAAAAGCAATGATGAAGCTCATCTTAAAGCAATGAATGAGATGCAAGAACTTATGCAAAATCCTGAAGTAATGAAGGATTGGTTTGAAAATAAGAAAAAAGAATTTGAAGCATTACCCGAAGATTAAAAGCTTGCCATTAAATAGCAATACACATAACAAGGCGCTGCACCGGAATTTTGTTACGCTGCGCTCCACAAAATCCCGTGAGCTGAGTCGTTATGTAGTTACTGAAACATGAAACATATATTACTAATTTCAACCATTCTCTTATTTGGGTGCGACCCAGATATTAAAGAGAAAAAAGAAGCACTTTACGTTCAAGAAGGTGCTGTAGTTGAAGTGACTGGTAAAGTATTCGGTTGGTTCTTTGAGGGTGATGGCGGTTGCTTTGCTACTCTTTCCATTAATGATAAAAATATAGAACTATGGGCTCATGCAGATCTTTGCGACTCTATAGATTATCAAGAAGGACAGTTAGCCAAATTTGATATCACCTACAAAAATGAAAACCAATATGATTCAGAAGGTAAAACTATGTATACCATAGTTAAATTTTATAAAATACATAACAAGTCACTCAACCGGACGCGCTACGCTAACGCTTCGCACGCCCGTTAGCTCAAACGTTAGGCACATAAAGAACAAGGAAGAAGCAATGAAGTATATAATTTTTATAGTATTGGTATTAGTCAGTGGCTGTACAGCAGTAGGTGTCACTAATACTGATGATCCATATGAAAAATTGGCGCAGTCATATCAATTAATGTCTGAAAACAGGCCTATTCCAGCAGAATTCAACGCCCAAGATGCATTGAAGATATTTAAAGAAAAAAATGATGTTTTCGGTGAAGCAGAAGCATATTACTTCTTAGGTGTTTTTTATAAAGCCAAATCAGGATGGGAAAACGTTGATAAAAATGAATATATTAATAAATCCATCACGTATTTAATCAAAGCTTCTGATACGTATAAAAGCATAAAAGAAAACATTCAAGCATCTAAGGCTTCTTTTGAACTTGCAAACGCCTATAGAGGCCTCGAAGATAAGGAGAATTACTGCAAACATTATTCTAATAGCTTATCGCTGTACACTAGCGGAACTGGCGAACACAAAACATTCAAAATGAACAATCCCAATGTTAAAAGTCCAAAAGAATTATTAGAGTTTTATGTTAATGAGTTGTGCCCAAACAATGCCTAACAAGTCACTGCAGTTGACCAGTCAATACGCCGTTTCGCTCCGCTACACGTCATATTGCCCGTCAACTGAGCTCAAGCGTTAGAGCAGAACAATATTAAATGCAATTAATCTATTTTCAGTAAGAGGATAAAGAATGGTTATACTAAAAAAAGTTGCTTCTATTTTATTAATTACATGCACTCTGATTGGGTTCTCTGGATGCGCCAGCATGACGCCCAGGGCGAGTTTTACTACTTATCATGACGCCAACTTGAAAGCTGGAAACTTTGAGTTGCTAAAACCTGAAATCAATGTTGTAACAACAGCCGAGATTGGTTCAAGCATGTTTGAAAAGGTAAAACAATATAATTATGACACTTACAATGTTCATGTTGATGATAAAATAGCTATACAAACCCATGCAACTGGCTTATTAACAACATCGGAACAAGACCTTGGTGTTTTAAGAATTGACCCGAAAAATGGGTGGAAGGGCGCTTGTATAAAATCAGATGCAACAGGCTATACATCTTGTTTAGTCGACTCAAATAATGACAGTCGCTTCGATAAAGCCGGAGCTATAATAAATAGTCTATATAGCAATATTTCTAATCCCATCATATATACATTAATTCGAACCAAACCTACTTTTAAAGAAGATTCATTTAAGTACAGTGCGTACTACCAAGGGAAAAAAGGTAACCTAATAAAAATATCATTTAGAGAGTATTTGGATAATATAGCTAGACCAGCATTTACTCAAGATATAGATTATGAATTAGATAATAATGGCAAGGCTATTGTCGGTTTTAAAGGCCTACGAATGGAAATAATAAAAGCAACTAATTTAGATATTAAGTATAAAGTTCTTCGTGATTACGACTAAATACATGATGGGTTATTAGCTTAAAACTCTGATGTAAACAGTAAGAGAGTATATATGTCTGATATAGTAAATATACAAACACTTCTTACAGCAATTATTGTTGCTATACCAACATCGTATTTTTCAGTGCATTTTGCACTTAAAAAATATCGTACTCAAAAATGGTGGGATAAAAAAGCAGATTGTTATTTCGAAATAATCAACGCTTTAAATGACCTTATCAGGTACTGCGATATTCAACTCGATGAGAAGCTTGATGATATTTCGGTTTCTAATGAAAATAAAGAATTGCTTAAGAAGGAATTCCATAAAGGAAAGTTAATTCTTCAAACACAAGTTAATATTGGCAGTTTGCTTTTACCGGAGGATGTAATCAAGGATTTACTGTCCTTAGATAGCGCACTAATTAGTGCGGAAAGAGAATCTGAAATTACACAGCAGATTGCAGCAACTAGGTGTGCTGCAGAAGATTGTCTGTTTAACCTGATACCAAATGCAAAAAATGATCTTGGCATCAAAAAAGCTCTAACAATTGCATCAACACTGACCGTTTTTACACGCCGCTTTCGCTCTGTGTAAAAACGGCAGGTTATGCTGAACGTTAGGCATATAAAAAGGTAATCGAGTGGAAATAATCAAAACATTAGGATTGTTTGTAGTAACAGCAGTCGCAGAAATTATCGGTTGTTATCTACCTTATCTGTGGCTGAAACAAGAGCATTCCATTTGGTTGCTAATTCCCGCAGCAATTAGTTTAGCAGCGTTTGCTTGGTTGCTTACATTGCACCCTCATGCAGCCGGTCGTGTTTATGCCGCATATGGTGGAGTCTATGTAAGCGTTGCATTGCTTTGGTTATGGGCCGTCGATTCAGTTCGGCCCACGGTAACTGACTGGGTTGGTGTAGGAGTTGTTCTTGTCGGTATGTTCATCATTATGTTTGGGCATCGTCATGCCTAACAAGGCGCTCGTTCGGACGCAAACTACGCTGCGCTTCGTTTGCGCCGCACAGCTTAAACGTTATATGCGTTAATAATTAAAGGAGTTGAACTTGGTATCATTAATAGCGATGCTAATATTAGTTGTAGTAACAATAATTGCTACACTACTTTGGGTTTATTTCACCAAAGACGAGTCACAAAAAAATATTAAAAATTTTTCAAATGCTTTTCAGTGGGGAGCAATAATATTGATAATAGTTGCCGCTACATTTGTAACAATTTATTATTCATAGAAATGAAGCAAAAGCATATAACAAGTCACTCAACTGGACGCGCTACGCTGCCGCTTCGCACGCCCGTTAGCTCAGACGTTATATTGTTAAAGGCAGAATAAATGTTGGCATTTCTCTGTAACAGATTTACCATCAAGCAACCGTGTTTTATTAAACAGTTGTCAGTTTCTGCCAGGCTCGTAGACATAGGATAAAAAGTACTTTATATTAATTGTTCGGTACAAATAATTAGTTTTGTTATTTCTTCTGATCACACGTTTCTGATAGTGAGCAGTTATATGATAAAGGTAAAATATGGATAGTTTTATAACAATCAGACTTCACAGTAATGCCAACCTTTTTAAAGATAAAAAACCTTTGGTTCTGTGCAGCCAACAACTATCTTTTAGAAACTTAAGCTTTCAATATAACAAATCAATCAAGTTCGCCAGCAAAAGGCGCTGGCTTGGACTTCGCAAAAAACGCTCCGCCACTTATTTCGGGCGTTAGATTTAAAAGCATAAACAATAAGGGAATAATTTACATGAGAAATATATTTTTAATTAGCATTACCGCAATATTCACATTGATATTGGCGGGTTGTGGCAATCAACAAACAAGATCAAAAAGTAGCGTCGTAGATTACTTATACCCAACAAGTACAAACGAAGTAATACAGCCATCTATACCAACACTCAACCTACCACTTAAAGTAGGTATTGCATTTGTCCCTGAGCAAGAGACCAAAACAAGAGGGAGAAATCAGTGGTCAGGTGTTGTAGGTTCAGGGGCAGCATTATCATCAGCAAATAAAGCGGATTTACTAGATAAAGTAGCTAGTAACTTTAAAGAACTTGGCTTTGTTAGTGAAATTGAGGTTATCCCAACTGAGTATTTAACTCATGGTGGTAGCTTTAATAATCTAGAGCAAATTCAAACTATGTATGGTATCGACGTAATTGCATTAGTTTCATATGATCAAGTGCAGTTTACAGATGAAGGATTTCTTTCATTAACTTACTGGACAATAGTGGGTGCTTACGTAGTTTCAGGTGAAATAAACGATACAAGTACCATGCTAGATACGGTGGTTTATGATATTAAAAGTAAAAAAATGCTTTTTCGCGCCCCTGGTACTAGCGTTGTAAAAGGTAGTGCTACACCTGTAAACCTGAGTGAAGAACTTAGAGCAGATAGTATAAAAGGTTTCAATACCGCATCTGAAGAAATGACAAAAAATTTACACGCTCAACTCTCAAGGTTTAAAGAAAAAATAAAACAAAACCCTGAGCAAGTTAAAATTGTACATCGTGAAGGTTATTCAGGCAGTGGTGGTTCCTTCAATATATATACTCTGGCTATATTATTACTTATCTCCGTAATCAAAAAAAATCTAACAAGTAGCTCAAACGGACGTAAAAAACACGCCGCTTAGCAAAGCGTTAGGTTCCAATGAAACTAATATCGCTCACCGTTATATTAATAATGCTTCAAGGTTGTGTCGCTGGCAACGCGGTAATGATTCAACCGAAAAGCATATCTTCATCTGTATATGATTGCGGTAACTTTACTGTTCAGTTTGATGGAATGTTCGCAGATGGGTTTATGGTGCTTTATTATATTATTCCGTTAGCACCTTTGACTAATTCGTCTGAAACAGAGGGATACCTTGAATTACCAATAACAATGTATAGCCGCAATGAACCGGTTCATACTTTAAGCGTTCAAGAAGTACACGTTCAACTGCCAGAACAGGAAGAAGCTATATACCCATACAAAGTAGAAATAACAACGGATAAACATGTACCAAAAGACTCGTGGTATTACAAAACCATGAAATTTACGTTTAAAATCAATAGACATGAGTTAACTGAGTTTCAGCTTATCTTCCCAAATGCTATAAACGGCTGCGACGTACCACCCACGCCATATATTAGAAAAGAAAAAACACATTACATTACACCAACAAATTCATGAGTAATTTAATAAACCTAACAAATCGTTCGTGCGGGAATTTCACTACGCTGCGCTTCGTGAAATCCCCACAACTCAAACGTTATAAGCCAAAGGAGTAAAATTTGAGAAATTTAATATTAATAACAACATTATTGGTACTAACTGGTTGCGCTGGTTTAAATCCTAATTTGGGTGAGCGTACAGCCGATACGTTTTGGCACAATGGAGATTTAGCTTCAGCACATAAAATCATTCAAGATAAAGCTAATGCTGGTTACCCTTGGGCTCAATTACGTTTAGGCATTATGTACGAGCTAGGCACTTCCGTAGAAAAAGACATACCAACTGCAATAAAATGGTACAACAAAGCCGCAGCGAAAAAATCAATAGGTAATTGGTCGGAAGGCTTGCTTGTTGGTTCAACAGGAGACCAGGGGTTTTTTAATCAAAATGGTGATGCCCGGATAGCACAATATCAATTAGCTAATATTTATTTATCTGGTAATGGTGTAGAAAAGGATGCGGAAAAATCTTATAAATTAATCGCTATTGTTACTAAAGAAACCAATGGAGGGCATATTTTTTATTGTTGCGAGTTGGCGGGAGGCAGATATATAACCGCTGAAAAGATTAAAAGCACATTTGAGTCCGCCAAAAGTTTGCTTACAGAACAGCAAATATTAGCTATTAACAATGAAATTGGCTTATAACAAGTCACTGCAGTTGACCCAACAATACGCCGTTTCGCTTCGCTGCACGTCGCATCGCAGGTCAACTGAGTTCAAGCGTTATATTGCTAAAAACAAAAAATAATTATTGTTGTTTGCAACTGCATTAAACAGTAAAGAAAACATCAAAAGTGGTACTTTTATTCTTTCATTCACCTGCACCATTACCAGTTTCTTGGCCTGGCATCATTGCTTACTTTAACTGATGTATTGTCAGCCAATACATCAGTATCGTTAACGGTACATCCTGTTAGCAAAATACAGCGGTATCGCTGTAATGACTGCAAACCATTGGCAGTGTTATTATCGTCGTTCATCGCTGCCACAGGCTTTTTCTTGGTGGGTTTACATTAGCAACCATGGTGCTGTAAATTATGGGTAAAGTTAACTGGCTTTGGCAATATAACAAGTCAATCAACGCGGACTGTCGAGCAGACGTATTTTTTCTTCCAGTCCGCTGTGCAGCCGGTTATTTCAATCGTTAGGCAAAGAAACGATGGATCACTATTGTGAGTGAAACCGCAACAACAATAATTAAGCTCCTTTCTGCTTTGACTTCACCGAAAGCTGCAGTGAAATATATTTCTGTTGCAGTTTTTATTGTTGTTTCTTGGAAATATTTTAGTGAAATCGCAAAAGTTTTTGGTACCCCTGAACAAAATATAAGTATCGTGGTTCTTCTTGCTGGAGTCGGCTTTGGATCAATTTTCGGGCAAGCAATTACTTGGATAGGAGAATGGATTTGGAATCTTATATCTAAGAAGTTGGAATTAAAAAGACTCGAAAAGCAAGCAATAGAAGAGAAAGCTGAGGCTGCTCGTAAAGTAGCACGAGAGAATGAATCTATTCTGAAGAAATATACTGAATCGTTTCCTCACATTGGCTGGGAGTCGCAAGAAAAACTTCACGAGCTAACATTAAGAGATATCACATTGGATTTCTCGAATTTAGCTTTTAAAGCCCTCTTAGAGAATAAGTACGTTAAAGTAGTTTCTCAAATATCAAATAAAACCTATTTGGTTACATTAAACCCAGTTATTTTCGATATTACGAAGAGTACTTGGGAGAGTGAAATAAAAGAACATGTAGATGAGTTTTTCTTTGATATGACACCGGAAAAAACAAAAGTCCTAAATTTAATGGAGCACAGGGAAAACGAAGACGGCTCTGAAATTGATTTCGATATTAAATCGACAGTATTCCCTTATTATTCTTGCATTCGCAATGAGGCAGAAGATGATACTGGTTTTTGGCTTACCTTTCGTTCTTACTACTTAGATGAGTTTTCGAAAAGAACTGGAAAAAAATATCAGGACGAAACCTGGATTGATAAAAAGAGAATTGTTTTGTCTATCGAAAATGAGGCAGGGCATGCCTAACAAAGCTCAGCTAGGGACAAACCTACGCTGCGCTTCGGTTTGTCCCAGAGTGCTGCGTTAGGCAATTAATGGAAATTGATAGATGCCAGTATTTATAAGTTACTCTCATACAGATAAAGAATTTGTAGATAATTTTGCAATACAGCTCGTGCGAGAAAAAGTGAATGTATGGGTGGACAGGTGGGAGTTACATGTAGGTGACTCTTTAATTAGCAAAGTACAAGACGCAATATCTGGTGCAAGCGCCTTACTCGTTATCTTGTCAAAAGCATCTGTAGCATCCGAATGGTGTAAAAAAGAATTAAATAGTGCCTTAATTCGCGAATTAGAGGAACGACGGGTTGTTATCCTACCAATCCTTCTTGAGGATTGTGACATACCTCTTTTTCTAAAAGAAAAAATGTATGCTGACTTCCGTACTAATTTTGATGACGGGTTACGTACAACATTAGAATCTATAGCAAAAGTTACAAACGAAGCTCAAGGTAGAATTGATGAACCAGATTGGCATGTAGACTGGGCTATTGATTGGAAAGATGTAGGTGAAATATTTCATGTCCAGCTTACATTGGTAGAACAAGCGGAAGAACAACCGTATTCAGTACTAACCGTTATTGAGATTGTAGCTAATGATGAGGCATCTAAACTCTACAAAGCAATGGATGCAAATGGCAAAGGAGACAAAGGAAGAAGGGATATAGTAGGCGTGCTTGCAGAGGCAGCTAAAAATGGATTGAATTTGTCAATACATCTTGAGGATCAATTTGAAAAGGGCGTTGTTGTTGAGTTAAGAGATAAAAAATCAAAAGCGCAATATATAGCACAAATAACCACAAGAAGAATGGGCGATGATACTGGGAGAGACGTACTTGTACACGTGGGTAATCAAATTATCCAAATACATCAGCATATGGGTGAAGTAGCTGCTGGCGAAAACAGCAAAGAGAATGCCTAACAAGCGGGTCAAGAGCGACGCGAAAAAGCGTCGCGCGCCTTACCCTAGACGTTATGTGTGTTAAAAAATTTAATTAAAACCATTATGCAATCACAAAGGCTAAGAAAAAACATTCCAGTACTGCCTGATATACCATGGGAATATAAAAACACTTTAAGATATTTCTCTTTAAATTACAGGCCTGCGATTATTGCAGAAAAAAACGAATATGAAAGACGAGCATGGGTTAAAAATAAAGACGAAGACAATTGGCGTGAGCTACCTACTGCGCTAGATGTTGAATACGACAATAGCGGTACTCCCGATGGTAAAGAGCTGAACTATGACCAATGGCTTAATATGTTCAGTAAGTCTCTAGAATGGACGCAAGTAGATGAATATATTACGACAGATGATGTAGAAACATTAAAATCAAAAAATAACATAGTTGCTAATAAACCTAAATCAACGTTCAGTAATTATATAAGTTCAGTGCTGATAGGAATACTCGGCGGCCCTTTGTTATTTTCTGTTATCTTCGGATATGACGATGCCAACCCATTTCCTTATATCGTCAGTTATTCTATATTAGGTATAGTTTTGTTTTCATTCATCAATAAAACAAACAAATGAGAAAAACACATAACAAGGCGCTGTACCGGACTTTTGCTACGCTGCGCTTCGCAAAAGCCCGTAAGCTGAGTCGTTAGATTTTTAAGGGAATAACATGAAGTGCATATTTGAAGCATCATCAGGATTGGAAGCACATATGATTTCCAACCTATTGCAACAAGATGGAATACAAGCTCGTATTGATGGAGAGTTCCTTCAAGGAGGTGTGGGTGAATTACAGGCTATGGGATTTGTGCGTGTTTTAGTTAGTGATGCTGATTTTAATAATGCTCAAGAAATTATTAAATCATGGGATGCTAATCAAACAGTAACGGTAAAAACGCCCCCTCCAAAAAGCAAAACAACTGGCTTAGGCATTGGTTTACTCATTGGAATATTAATTGGGTTCGGGGGTACATTCATAGCATATAACACCCCAGTTACTCTAGACGGCATTGATTATAATGACGATGGTAGTTTAGATGAGAAATGGGTGTATAGAGATAATAGGATTTCACGCATAGAGCTTGATCGTAATCTTGATGGTGCGGTAGACAATATTCATCTATATAACCGAAAAGGCAGGATTTACAAAACAGAAACTGATGATAATTTTGATGGTGTGTTTGAGGGTGTTCTTACATATAAGCGAGGTAACCCTGATATGCAAACAATAGATACAGACCAAGATGGTGTAATAGATATTAAATCATACTCTAAACATGGTGTTCTTACTGAGATAGAGATTCTTGGTCCGACAAAATCAAGTCCTAAAAAGAAACAATATTTTAATATGTACAAACTAACATCATCAGAGTTTGATTCTAATGGTGATGGTATATATGACAAACAGTATACATATGATTACTATGAGCAAATCAAATAGTAAATCTAACAATCAGCTCAACCCGACCATTTATACGCCGTTTCGCTTCGCTACACTCTGTATAAATGGCCGGTTAGCATAGGCGTTGTGTGTCTAAAATGACAGCCTATTATTGCATCATAGCAATCAGTCGTATGACGTTAAATCTTTTCTATTGTCGTTGACAATGACCTCAATATCATTATGGTATTAATGTTGGGTTTATTTTTCATAAACAACTTTTTATCATAAATCAAGGAGATATAGATTATGAATAAGTTACGTCTATTTAGTGTAATCACGCTACTTTCATTTAGTAATATTGCTATAGCTAATCTTGTAACAGCCCCATGGACTATTACAGGAAACGATGATGCAGGCGGTATTTGGGGTGAGACCTTAACATTTGAAACGCAAATCTCAAATGGTGCTAATTTTGACCTTACTGGTTTTTTTTACTGGGTTGGTAGTGGTAATGCAGCCGGTGCTTTTGGGCGAGAAAACTTTACAGGTACTTTGTTCTCAGACAACACACTTCAATTGAACGGGGTTGAGATTGTGTCGCCCTCTAGTCGTATCATACGGGGTATTTATTCGGGCGTTCTGTCAGCATCTGGCACTGAAATATTAAATGGCCGATGGGGTCCACTTGGACCTGATGGCGCAGGGATACCCGGATCATGGTCTGCAGTGCAAGCGGTGCCAATACCTGCTGCCATCTGGTTATTTGGTTCTGGTCTGATCGGGTTACTGACATTGGCTAGACGAAGATCATCATAATAGCTGTTTAGAAGATAATCAAATAGCGGCTTCCTCGGGAGCCGTTTTTGTTTGTGTCGAATGTCTGTTAGCGTTTCCACCCATTCAAGATATTATGCGTTATCATAGTTAACACACAACAAGTAGCTCAACCGGACGCGGAAAAAACGCCGCGCCCGTTAGCAAAGCGTTATGTGGTCAAATGATAACCTCAAAAAGTGACAGTTTTTATGTATTTTTACGTAAGCAGGAGCAACTATTAAAACAATAAGCATATTAGGAAGTGGTTGGCTTGGCCTTCCATTGGTAGAGCATTTTAATGAGTTGGGTCACCATGTTAAGGCTTCGTCAAAATCAGAAAGTCGCCTAGCAGAATTATTATCTATCAAATGTGAACCTTTCATCATTGATATTGAGAGGTTGAGCAATAATATTCTAACTTTTCTCCAAGCTAATATTTTAATAGTCAACATACCGTCAAAGAACATAGATGCTTTTAGAAACCTGACAAAAGAAATCGAAAAATCAGAAATAGAAAAAGTACTATTTGTCAGTTCAACTTCAGTTTACGAAAACAATAATAAAATAATATCAGAGTCAGATGGTGAAGAGTCAACATTGAGCCCCTTACTATCTATTGAAAATTTTTTTAGAAATTGCGGTAATATTAATACTACAATTGTTCGGTTTGGAGGGTTAATTGGTTACAGCCGGAACCCCGGAAAGTTTTTCACCAAAGGGAGACTAGTTCAACATCCTGATTCTGAAGTGAATCTTATTCATCGTGACGACTGTATTAAAATTATCAGTCAAATTGTCGAGCAAGAAGTTTGGGGTGAAGTTTTTAATTGTTGTGCTGATACACATCCTACAAAAAGGGAATTCTACACTCAAGCTGCTAAATCCATTGGGGGGCTACCTCCAGAATTTACAAACTCAGACACAAAGTCGTTTAAAATTATCAGTAATCAAAAAGTGAAACACTCTTTAAACTACAAGTTTTTGCACCCGGATTTAATGAAAATAAAATTTGATAAAATCACATAACAATTTAGTGCAGTGGACGCGAAGATGTTCGGTGGCCTAGATGGTCAAGTACCGGACGCGCCACTGACCAAGACGTTATGAGTAATAAAATACGAAAAATCTTTATTATATTGTCAGTATTGGTATTAGTGAGTTGTAGTGAATCACTAGATATTCAGCTAGAGCCTGAAGTGAATGTATATCTTAGCAACGACAGTGAG
>Ga0316209_1002683_pt1 | contig 13706 bp, 25 predicted proteins | sample 6monopyrite_MG_FD_204945 | JGI IMG/M metagenome (GOLD analysis project Ga0316209, IMG submission 204945) | Microbial mat bacterial communities from mineral coupon in-situ incubated in ocean water Damariscotta River, Maine, United States -... | ecosystem: Environmental > Aquatic > Marine >...
CTGGTTATCCAACCTTGTGCAAAGGGAGGTTTAAGGCACGGGATAAAGTTTCCTATCTGTTTGAAGATCCAGCAAGCCTTAATGTTACTTCTGTTCTACCCAACATTATTCGAGCAGGTGTCACCGCCCTCAAATTAGAAGGTCGCCAACGCGGAAAGGCCTACACCAGCAAAGTTGTCTCAGCGTTCAGAGAGTTAATTGACGCGACCGCTGCCCGGCGCCCTGCAAACATTCCCGACCTATCATCCCTGACAGAAGGTGGTAGTGGCACTACCGGTGCATACAAAAAGACATGGCAATAAGGAGTTTAAAATGAATAAAACTAAATCACTTTCATTAACCTTAGGGCCTGTTCTATTTAACTGGCAGCTCGAAAAATGGCGTGATTTCTATTACCGCATTGCGGATGAAGCACCGATTGACCTTGTTGTATTAGGTGAAATTGTTTGCTCGAAACGCGCTCCCTTTTTTACACCCCTAATTCCCGATGTGCTTGAACGTCTGAAATCAGGAGGGAAAACGGTTATTTTAGGGTCTCCTATACTTGTAATGAACAAAAGGGAACGATCCGCTGTCCGTGAATTAAGTGAGGTAGGCTATCCCGTGGAAGCAAACGACACCACTGCCCTTCAGTCTTTGCAAGATGGCCCGTTTACGGTCGGACCCTTTATCAACATCTATAATGAAGCAACCAGAGTCTTTTTTGAAAAAGCAGGGGCAACCCGCATTTCGCTAAACGGTGAATTGCCCCTCACCTCTATTAAAGCTATTACAAACGGTGCCTCAGTGCCGATTGAAGTTTTTGCGTTTGGACGTATGCCGCTAGCCATCTCTGCGCGTTGTTATCACGCACGTTCTTATGGCTTAACAAAATACAGCTGCCAATATGTCTGCGCTAAAGATACTCAGGGAATGGATGTAGGCACAATTGCGGGACAACCATTTGTTACGGTTAATGGTGTTCAAACGTTGTCTCATACCGTCCACAGCGCCATATCAGACATTGATACGCTCCGTGGTGCTGGCGTTTCTGCCCTCCGCCTGTCCCCACAAGACTGCGACATGATCAAAGTTACAACCTTGTTTCACCAAGTTTTGGCTGGGCATATAGACAAAGAAAAAGCTGTTATTGAACTGCAAGGCCTTGTGGGCGGCATTCCCATGTCAAACGGCTTTCTCCACGGCATTGAAGGATTTCGGCGTAGTGAGCCACTATCCAGCCCAGAAATAATGGTGTAACAGCCCTTTGAATAAAAAAGGCGGCACAATGGCCGCCTTTTTCAATCTAAATTATTAGGAAACTTAGGTAGTGATTTCATCACCGCTTGTTTCATCAGCGTCAGCTGTAGGGCCGCTATCTTGGCCTTTAGCATCTTCGTTACGGTCGACAAGTTCAATAACAGCCATCGCTGCATTATCACCGTGACGGTAGCCCGCTTTAAGAACGCGTGTGTACCCACCAGCACGGTCTTTATACCGTTCAGCGAGCTCACCAAACATCTTTGTTACAAGTGTTTCGTCTTGCAACCTTGATACCGCAAGACGGTGATTTGCAAGACCGCCTTTTTTCGCGAGAGTGATAAACTTCTCAACGATAGGCGCTAAATCTTTTGCTTTTGGCAATGTTGTCACGATTTGCTCGTGCTTCAAAAGTGCCTGTGCAAGATTTTGGAACATAGCCTTACGGTGGCTGGCTGTCCTATTCAGTTTACGACCTGCATTACGATGCCGCATATTCTCTACTCCATTTTGCCTATCCGGCCTTGCGCCCCACACTCATTTGTGGGGCATAGTACCGGTAGGTGTCCCTTTAAAGGGAGGTTTTAAAACTCTTGCTCAAGTTTCTTGGCAAGTTCTTCGATATTTTCTGGTGGCCATGCAGGCAGTTCCATACCAAGGCGCAAGCCCATAGATGAAAGAACCTCTTTGATCTCATTCAGTGATTTACGACCAAAGTTAGGCGTACGCAGCATTTCTGCTTCTGTTTTCTGAACCAAATCACCGATGTAAACGATGTTATCGTTTTTCAAGCAATTTGCAGAACGGACAGAAAGCTCAAGCTCGTCAACTTTACGCAGAAGCTGACGATTGAACGCAGGTTCTTCGTCTTCTTCTGGTTTAGCAGCCTCTTCAGGCTCATCAAAGTTCACAAATACAGTGAGCTGGTCCTGGAGAATACGAGCTGCAAATGCGAGCGCGTCTTCAGGTGTCACAGTACCATCTGTTTCAATTTCCATAGTAAGCTTGTCATAATCGAGAATTTGACCCTCACGAGTAGCCTCGACTTTATAGCTAACTTTACGAACCGGGCTGTAAAGGGCATCAATCGGAATAAGGCCGATCGGTGCATCTTCTGGGCGGTTACGGTCCGCAGGAACATATCCTTTACCTGATGAAACCGTTAGTTCCATATTGAGCGTTGCCCCTTCATCAAGGTGACAAATCACTAGGTCTTTATCAAGGATATCCACATCCGCCACTTCGTTAATGGCATTTGCTTTCACTTCGCCCGGGCCTGAAGCCGTAAGGTGAAGACGCTTAGTACCATCGCTTGTTACGCGAATAGGAAGCTGTTTGATATTGAGAACCATATCAGTCACATCTTCACGTACACCTGGTACAGAAGAGAACTCATGCAGCACCCCTTCAAGCTGGATGCTTGTTACAGCACCCCCTTGAAGAGAAGACAACAAAACACGACGCAGGCCATTGCCTAACGTCATGCCGTAGCCACGCTCAAGTGGTTCAACAACAATTTTGGCCTTACGGAGTGGGTCTGCACCCGACTCAATAGTCATGCCATTTGGTTTAATAAGTTCTTGCCAGTTTTTCTGGATCACGTTGTAACCCTCTTAATTAATGACGCTTCTAATTTTCTTTCAGCGCCAAAGAGTTCGCGCCAATACTCTATACAACTAATAGCCTACAGAGCCACTAGGTTTATACGCGACGACGTTTCGGCGCACGACAACCATTATGTGGGATTGGCGTAACATCACGAATCGATGAGATCGTGAAACCAATAGCCTGAAGCGCGCGCAGAGCACTCTCGCGACCAGCGCCAGGGCCTTTCACTTCCACTTCTAATGCTTTCATGCCATGTTCTTGAGCTTTTTTACCTGCGTCCTCAGCCGCAACCTGCGCCGCATACGGCGTAGACTTACGAGAACCCTTAAAGCCCATCATACCAGCCGAAGACCAGGAAATAGCATTTCCTTGGACATCCGTAATGGTAATCATTGTATTATTGAATGTAGCGTTTACGTGAGCAACACCATTTGTGATGTTTTTACGCTCGCGACGTTTAACAACGCGACCTGTATCTTTTGCCATCTCTATCAAGCCCTAATATATGGGGGAGCCCTAAACAGCCAAACCCTAATTACTTCTTCTTACCTGCAATCGCAACTGCTTTACCCTTACGAGTACGAGCATTTGTCGATGTACGCTGACCGCGCACAGGCAATTTATTACGGTGACGAAGACCACGATAAGTCTTGAGGTCCATCAACCGTTTAATATTCATCGCAACTTCACGGCGGAGGTCACCCTCAACTTTAAAGTCACCATCAATCATTTCACGAATCTGAATCACTTCAGCATCCGTTAGTTCCGCAACCCTACGTTCACGAGGGAAATTTAGCTTATCGCAAATTCCCTTGGCCGAAGTGTGGCCAATACCGTGGATGTAAGTCAAAGCGATTTCTACTCGCTTATTGGTCGGAATGTTAACGCCAGCAATACGCGCCACGACCATTTCTCCTGATCAAACTAGTTCACGTCATACGACAATTAGCCGCAAGGCGAGTTGAAGCCGGGGATTATATGAATAAACCCACGTTCGTCAACTGTCTTGCAACAGTTTTTTTTATGCGGCCAAGACCGCGGCTATTTGTGCAGCAACTTTATCGATGGCAGCCATGCCATCGATTTGCTGCAAAATTCCTTTTTTTGCATAATACGGCAGTACTGGAGCCGTATCTGCATAATATGCTTCGAGGCGCTTGCTAAACGTTTCTGCGTTGTCATCCTTGCGCCTAGTAAACTCGGTACTACCACATACATCACAAACACCAGGCACTTTTGGCCGAAGGTTTGTATCGTGATATCCGAATCCACATTTGGCGCATGTATAACGACCACAAACGCGATCTACAAGAGCTTCGTCATCAACTTTCATTTCAATGACAACATTAAGCTTTAAATTAAGCTCCTTAAGCATGTCATCAAGGGCCTCTGCCTGCGCAACGGTGCGCGGGAAGCCGTCCAGTATAAATCCTTTTTCACAATCTTTTTGTTGAATGCGATCACGGATAATACCTATCACTATTTCGTCGGTTACAAGCTGGCCTGCCTCAATAGCAGCTTTAGCTTGCCGTCCAACCTCAGTACCGGCAGCCATAGCGGCGCGCAGCATATCTCCGGTTGACAACTGGATTAGTCCGTTTTCTTTTTCAATGCGCTGTGCCTGGGTACCTTTACCAGCACCGGGAGGACCAAAAAGAATAACAATCACCGTCGACCCCCTTTAAGGCGAGTCTTTTTCAAGAGGCTTTCATATTGCTGTGCCATCAGATGTGATTGAATTTGAGTAACTGTATCCATTGTCACATTTACAACGATCAGCAAGCTTGTCCCGCCAAGATAAAAAGGAATGGCTGACTGGCCCATCAAAAACTCAGGGATGGCACATACAAAAGACAAATAGCCTGAACCAATCACTGTAAGACGCGTAAGCACATAGTCTAAATATTCTGCCGTCCGTTTTCCTGGGCGAATCCCCGGTACAAAGCCGCTATTTTTCTTCAAATTATCCGCCGTGTCTTCCGGGTTAAATTGAATAGCCGTATAGAAGAAACAGAAGAAAACAATCAGTGCGATATAGAGTGCAATATAAACAGGCTTACCGGGGCCAAGCACCGCGGTCACGGTTGTCAGCCACTCCGGACCAGTTGCAGAATATAGGTTTGCAATTGTCAAAGGCATCAACAACAAAGAGCTCGCAAAAATCGGCGGAATAACACCCGCAACATTAAGTTTGAGCGGCAGGTGAGACTTATCACCTTGCATCATGCGACCACCCTGTTGGCGTTTTGGGTACTGAATAACAACCCTGCGCTGCGCACGTTCACACAGAACAATAAACCAAATAAGGGCTGCAGCACCAATAAGCATCATCAAAAGCACAGTGAGTGAGATAGAACCCGTACGGTTAAGCTGGAACGCCTGTGCTAGGGTACCTGGTAACTCAGCAACAATGCCTGCAAAAATAATAAGAGAAATGCCGTTACCGATACCACGCTGTGTAATTTGTTCACCAAGCCACATCAGGAACATTGTGCCCCCAACAAGCGTAACAACTGTGGTAATACGGAAAAACCACCCCGGATCAACAACAACACCTGACTGTCCCTCAAGACCTGTCGCAACAGCCCAGCCCTGCACAATTGTCAGCGCTACTGTACCGTACCGTGTCATTTGGTTGATCTTTTTGCGGCCCTGATCACCCTCTTTTTTCCACTGCGCAAGCGTGGAGTTCATCGTTGTCAGGAGCTGCATAATGATAGAGGCCGAGATATAAGGCATGATTCCAAGCGTGATGATAGACATCCGCTGAAGCGCACCCCCGGAGAAGGTATTCACCATATCCAGAAAACCACCCCCAAAGCTCGCAAACATTGTTGCTAAAGCACGGGAATCTATACCCGGTAGTGGGATGTATGTGCACAAGCGGTACACAATCAGTGCACCTAATGCGAAGAAAATACGTTGCTTGAGCTCTTTGGCTTTACCAAAGTTGCTCAAGCTAATATTCGACGCTAATTGTTCAGCAGCGGATACCATATACGCTCAAAGCCCCCTAATTAATATCTCGGCCTACGATCTCGATTTAGGCTACAGTAACTTTACCACCAGCTTTTTCTACAGCTTCAATAGCCCCTTTAGAGGCGCCTGTCACTGTAATGTCCACTTTGGCAGTCAATTCACCTTTTGCCAAAAGACGCACACCATCAACCACTTTGCCAACAACGCCAGTTTCAACCAGCATTTCAACAGTGATAGGCTTTTTAGCGTCCAGTTTCTTCGCATCAATCGCATTCTGCAGGCGACCAATGTTAAGAACCTGGAAGTCTTTTTTGTTTAGGCTAGTGAAACCACGTTTCGGCAAGCGACGATAGATAGGCATTTGACCGCCTTCATATCCATTAATCGCTACGCCTGAGCGTGCTTTCTGACCTTTGTGACCTGAACCGGCAGTTTTACCTTTACCGGACCCGATACCACGACCAACACGCATGCGAGATTTACTAGCACCGTCGTTGTCATGAAGTTCATTGAGTTTCATATGATCTCTCCAAAACGCTCGCTATTAATCTTCAACGCGCACGAGGTGGTGCACCTTGTCGATCATGCCGCGAACGGCTGGAGTATCTTCCAGCTCACGCGTTCTGTTCAATTTGTTAAGGCCCAATCCAACTAACGTTTGGCGTTGGTCTTTGTGACGACGGATCGGGCTCCCGATCTGTGTCACTTTCACACTTGCTTGTTTCTTAGCAGCCATTGGTTTTTACTCCGCCTGATCTGCAGCTTCAGAAGTGGCTTCATCAGCACTGTCATTTGAAGCAGCGACTTTAACATCACCACGACGAGCAACAATATCCGCTACTTTCTTACCGCGTTTCGCCGCAACCTGACGTGGAGAAACCTGAAGAGACAGCGCATCAAACGTTGCACGAACCATGTTATATGGGTTTGCTGAACCTTGAGATTTTGTTACCACGTCCTGTACACCAAGTGCTTCAAACACTGCGCGCATTGGACCACCAGCAATAATGCCTGTACCCGCTGTAGCCGTACGCAACAACACTTTACCCGCGCCGTGACGGCCCCGGATATCATGGTGCAACGTGCGACCTTCACGAAGAGGTACACGAATCATGCTTTTCTTTGCATCTTCCGTTGCTTTACGGATGGCTTCAGGAACCTCGCGGGCCTTACCATTACCGAAACCAACACGACCACGTCCGTCCCCGACAACCACAAGGGCTGCGAAACCGAAACGACGGCCACCTTTTACTACTTTAGCCACACGGTTAATGTGGACTAATTTTTCTACCAGTTCGCTTTCTTCACGATTGCGATCTTGGCCTTTACGTTCTGGGCGTGCCATTGGACATCCTTTTCCTTATCAAGCCTAGAAATTCAAGCCGCCGTCACGCGCTGCCTCAGCAAGTGCTTTAACACGACCGTGATAGAGGAAACCCCCACGATCGAACACTACTGTGTCAACGCCTGCAGCTTTGGCTCGCTCGGCAATCAATTTACCAACTTTTGTTGCAGCATCGCGGTTTGCACCTGATGTCGCTTTCAAATCTTTTTCAAGTGTAGAAGCAGCAACAACAGTCGCTCCCTTAACATCATCAATGATCTGAGCATAGATATGTTGGTTGGTCCGGTGTACTGAAAGACGTGGCCGCCCCGCACTATTCTTACGAATTTGTGTGCGAGTACGCTGGCGACGCTTTTCAAAAAGACTGAGGTTAGACATTCAAGCCACCCATTACTTCTTCTTACCTTCCTTGCGGAAGATATATTCGCCTTCGTACTTAATACCTTTGCCTTTATAGGGCTCTGGTTTGCGGTACTCGCGAATTTTGGCTGCTGTTTCACCGACTTGTTGTTTGTCGATGCCTGAAATGACGATCGTGGTTTGATCTGGTGTTTCAATTTTAATACCAGACGGAACCGGGAAATCGACATCGTGGCTAAAACCTAACTGCAAATTCAGTGAGGAGCCTTTCATTTGTGCGCGATAACCAACACCATTGATTTCAAGCTTACGACTAAAACCAGTCGTTACACCATCAAGGATATTAGCAATCATTGTGCGCTGCATTCCCCACATAGAGCGGGCACGCTTTGTATTGTCTACAGGCTTCACTACAACGCCACTATCGTCTTGAGATACTGTAACCTCAGGAACAAATGTCATTGCAAGCTCACCCTTAGGGCCTTTAGCCGTCAGATCCGCGCCGTTTAAGGAAACGGTCACGCCGGACGGTATCGCCACAGCTTTTTTACCGATACGGGACATATTATCTTCCCTTCCTTAGAATACGGTGCAGAGTACTTCGCCGCCCACATTGCTCTCACGTGCTTCCGCATCAGAGAGAACACCTTTCGGTGTGGAGACAATCGAAATACCTAGGCCGTTATGAACACGTGGTAGATCAGTTACTGAGCTATATACACGACGACCAGGCTTAGACACACGGTTAAGTGTGCGGATGACCGGCTCGCCTTCTTGGTATTTTAGCTCAATAGAAAGTTCAGCTTTGTTGCCGTCACTTTCAACCCGTGAATATCCACGGATATAACCTTCACGCTCAAGAACATCGAGGACACGCTGACGTGACTTAGATGCAGGTGATGCTACAACAGACTTGCGGGCTTGCAAGCCGTTGCGGATACGGGTCAGCATATCGCCGATCGGATCAGTCATTGACATGATCTTTCCCCTTACCAGCTTGACTTAACAATGCCAGGAATTTTCCCTGCGGAGCCAAGCTCACGCAGTGCAATCCGCGACATTTTAAATTTACGATAATAACCACGCGGACGACCCGTCACTTCGCAACGATTGCGAAGGCGTGTCTCTGCGCCGTTACGTGGCAGAGCAGCGAGCTGCAGTGAAGCAAGCCAGCGTTCGTCTTCAGAAAGACTCTTGTCATAAACTTGAGCTTTCAGAGCCGCACGCTTGTTAGCAAATTTTGCTACCAGCTTCTCGCGCCGTGCGTTCTTGTTGATGGCACTTTTCTTAGCCATATCAAACCCTCCTTGGCGAGCCGTTATTTTTGAAACGGCATGTCAAAACCAGCAAGAAGCTCTCTAGCTTCATCATCGGTTTTGGCCGTGGTGCAAATGATGATATCCATCCCGCGAACCTGATCAATTTGATCATAATCGATTTCTGGGAAGATGATTTGTTCTTTGACGCCCATCGCATAGTTGCCGCGACCATCAAATGACTTTGCGTTAACGCCGCGAAAGTCACGAATGCGTGGCATAGCGATTGTAATCAGACGATCGAGAAACTCATACATACGCTCACCGCGTAGCGTAACTTTTGTGCCAATAGGCATACCGTCACGCAACTTAAAGCCTGCAATAGACTTACGAGCTAATGTAATAACAGGCTTTTGGCCAGCAATTGCTTCAAGTTCTGAAGCAGCCTTAGTGACCTTCTTCTTGTCATTTACAGCTTCACCGACGCCCATATTCAGAACAATCTTGTCCAGCTTAGGCACCTGCATAGGGTTTTTATAGCCGAACTTCTCTAGAAGAGAAGCGCGTACCGTTTCTTCATACTTTGTACGAAGACGTGGCTGAGCAATATTAGCCATCGATCACCTCCCCGGACTTCTTAGCAAAACGAACTTTTTTGCCGTCGTCGAGTGTTTTGAAACCAACACGGGATGGTGCACCGTCCTTTGGGTCCTCAATCATGAGGTTGGACAGATCAATCGCAGCTTCCTTAGTTACGATTCCACCCGCACTTGCCTGCGTCGGACGAGTATGACGTTTCACAAGGTTAATACCTTGAACAACAGCACGACCCTCAGACGGCATAACAGACGTGATTTCGCCGCGCTTGCCTTTATCTTTACCAGCAGTCACAACGACTTTATCGCCTTTTTTAAGTTTAGCGGCCATTATAACACCTCCGGTGCAAGCGAGATGATCTTCATATGCTTTTTCGCGCGTAATTCACGAACAACTGGGCCAAAAATACGGGTACCAATTGGTTCATGGTTTTTATTTACGAGCACTGCAGCATTATTGTCGAAACGAATAGTAGTACCATCGTTGCGACGAACTTCTTTAGCAGTACGAACGATGACAGCGCGATGCACATCACCCTTCTTGACACGACCCCGGGGGATCGCCTCCTTGACTGAGACAACAATAATGTCGCCTACTCCAGCAGTCTTACGTTTAGATCCGCCTAGGACCTTAATGCACTGCACCCTCTTGGCCCCGGAGTTGTCGGCCACATCGAGGTTGGTTTGCATTTGAATCATGGGTTACACCCTTTTACAAAATGACGACCATCAGAACGATGAAGCTTACGCTTCACCGCTGATAACCCGCCAGGTCTTCAGTTTCGAGAGGGGACGACATTCTTCAATCCGAACATTTTCCCCAACTTGAATTTCATTGCTCTCATCATGAGCGTGGTACTTCTTAGAGCGTTTAATAATTTTGTCAACCAAAGGATGACGAACACGACGCTCAACTTTTACAACAATGGTTTTTTCGCCTTTGTTGCTTACTACTGTACCTTGCAATATACGCTTTGGCATGGGTAACTCCTTACGCCTCAGCCTGCTCGCCGAGTATCGTATAAATTCGTGCTACTTCACGACGGATTTCACGAACACGAGCAGTGTTTTCCAATTGGCCTGCCGCCCCTTGAAAGCGCAGGTTAAACTGCTCTTTCTTAAGGTTTACAAGCTCTTCGCGGAGCTCGTCTTGCGACTTAGCACGAAGATCAGATGCCTTCATTGTATCTCTCCGCCTTCCTAGTGTACGCGCTCAACGATACGTGTACGAACCGATAGCTTTGCAGCTGCCCGCTCGAACGCACCGCGCGCTACTTCGTTTGATACACCGTCAATTTCGAACATGATACGGCCAGGTTTTACCTTAGCCACCCATCTATCGACGGAGCCTTTACCTTTACCCATCCGAACTTCGGTTGGCTTAGCCGTTACCGGTACATCCGGAAAAATCCGAATCCACACTTTACCAGAACGCTTCATATGACGCGTTAAAGCACGGCGAGCCGCCTCGATTTGGCGAGCAGTAATACGGCCAGGTTCAACGGTTTTAAGACCGAACTGACCAAATGTAAGTGACGTTCCACCCTTGGCATTGCCATGGATCCGACCCTTGTGGGCCTTGCGGAACTTTGTACGTTTCGGTTGCAACATTGTATGCCGCTCCTATCAGTAGCGCCCCAGCCTAACGGCGGGACGGACCGCCCTGACTTTGAACTTCGTTTGCACGACGTTCATGAGCCATTGGATCGTGTTCCATGATCTCGCCTTTAAAGACCCAGACTTTCATACCGCAAATACCATAAGCGGTAAGAGCTTCTGAAACACCGTAATCTATATCAGCACGAAGGGTGTGAAGTGGTACGCGGCCTTCACGGTACCATTCCGTACGCGCAATCTCAGCACCACCAAGACGGCCAGCACAATTGATACGAATACCACCAGCACCAAGGCGGATAGCACTTTGTACCGCACGCTTCATTGCACGCCGGAACGCAACACGGCGTTCTAGCTGTTGTGCAATACCATCAGCGATCAATTTAGCATCAATCTCTGGCTTACGCACTTCAACAATATTGAGGCTAACCTCAGACGCAGTGTGCTCAGCAACTTTGCGGCGAAGTTTTTCAATATCAGCGCCTTTTTTACCGATAATGACACCCGGACGAGCCGAATAAATCGTTACACGACATTTTTTCGCAGGCCGTTCAATAACAACCTTTGAAATAGCAGCCTGCGCCAATTCCTTGAAAAGGAACTTGCGTATCTTCAGGTCTTCGTGCAGCAGATTGCCATACTCTTCACCTTCAGCATACCAGCGCGAATCCCAAGTGCGGTTAACACCGAGGCGCAGACCAACGGGACTTACTTTCTGACCCATTATACAGTCTCCTCAACTTCGCGCACAACAATGCGCAGACGACTGAACGGCTTTAAAATCTTACCTGTGCGACCACGAGCACGTGCACGGAACCGTTTCATGGTTAGTGCTTTACCCACAGTTGCTTCGGCTACAACCAAGCTGTCCACATCCAGATTATGATTATTTTCTGCATTCGCAATTGCGGATTGCAGAACTTTCTTCACCTCAATCGCTGTACGGCGACGGTTAAAGCTCAAAGAATTAAGAGCTTTTTCCACTTGCATACCGCGAATACTAGCAGCCACGAGATTAAGTTTCTGTGGCGAGCCGCGAAGCATAGTAGCAGTTGCTACTGCTTCATTATCAGCCATACGGCGTTTTGCAGATTGCTTACCCACAGTTACTTCCTCTTCGCTTTTTTGTCCGCAGCGTGACCCCAATAGGTACGCGTTGGTGCGAATTCACCAAGTTTATGACCAACCATATCGTCAGTTACATAAACTGGAATGAACTTATGCCCGTTGTAGACATTAAACGTTAGGCCAACGAAGTTAGGCAGAATAGTAGACCGGCGTGACCAGGTCTGAATTACTGCTGCCGACTTTCCGCTTTCCAGAGCCGTTTCCACCTTACTCATAAGGTGCATGTCAACGAATGGGCCTTTCCATACTGAACGTGCCATAATGGAAACTCCTTAACGTTTCTTACGCTCGTGGCGCGACCGGATGATAAGTTTATCAGTCTCTTTATTAGACCGAGTTTTCTTACCCTTTGTTGGTTTACCCCAAGGAGTCACCGGATGGCGACCACCTGACGTACGACCTTCACCACCACCATGGGGGTGATCGACCGGGTTCATGGCAACACCACGAACACTTGGTCGACGGCCAAGCCAACGATTCCGACCCGCTTTAGCGAGCTTAATGTTTTGGTTATCTGGGTTCGAAACGGCGCCCACAGTTGCTACGCACTCAACGCGAACAACACGGACCTCGCCAGAACTCAAGCGGAGCTGAGCATAGCCGCGATCACGACCGATAAGCTGTGCATAAGCACCTGCTGCACGAGCCATCTGACCACCTTTACCGGCTTTCATCTCAACATTGTGAATAATCGTACCAATCGGCATGCTAGCAAGTGGCATAACGTTACCTGGCTTCACATCAACCTTGTTACCTGCAATCACTTGATCACCAGGTGCAAGACGCTGTGGCGCTAGAATATATGCTAATTCACCATCTTCATACTTAATAAGCGCAATGAAAGCTGTACGGTTTGGATCGTACTCAAGACGCTCCACCGTTGCCGCAACATCCCATTTTGCACGCTTAAAGTCTACTTTCCGGTAAGTACGCTTATGACCACCACCACGACGACGTGCTGTGATACGGCCAGTACTATTACGACCACCGGATTTGGTTAGACCTTCGGTCAGCGCTTTAACAGGCTTGCCTTTATGGAGACCTTCACGGTCAACAAGGACAAGACCACGCTGAGCAGGAGTAACCGGTTTATATTGCTTTAATGCCATCGGTTACACCCCTGTCGTCACGTCAATACTATGACCTTCAGCCAAAGTAATAATCGCTTTTTTATATTCGGCGCGTTTTCCAACGACACCGCGGAAGCGTTTTACCTTGCCTTCTTGGCGAAGCGTATTGACCTTCTTAACTTTCACTTCGAACAAAGCTTCAATAGCCGCTTTAATAGCAGGCTTAGTAGCATCGATCGCAACTTTGAAAGTTACTTGGTTGTGTTCAGAGCCTAGCGTTGCTTTCTCAGTAATCACTGGGCTCTTGATGACATCATAATGCTTTATAGCTGTCATTTGAGCCTCTCCTCGAGCTTAGCAACCGCAGCCTTAGTGAGAACGAGCGTATCACGACGAAGAATGTCATAAACGTTCGCACCCTGGCTTGGCAGCACATCAATGTTCGGGATGTTTTGAACAGCGCGTTTGAAGTTACCGTTTACTTCAGCACCATCAACAAACAGAGCATTTG
>Ga0316209_1002684_pt1 | contig 13705 bp, 10 predicted proteins | sample 6monopyrite_MG_FD_204945 | JGI IMG/M metagenome (GOLD analysis project Ga0316209, IMG submission 204945) | Microbial mat bacterial communities from mineral coupon in-situ incubated in ocean water Damariscotta River, Maine, United States -... | ecosystem: Environmental > Aquatic > Marine >...
AGAACTCGACATATAGGGGGGGACTTATATATACCAAAATTACAATCTTTCTGTTATTTTTCCGTTAAAAACGCTCGTTGTTCATATGTTAGCTCTTGCCAATATTTGATATAGGAGGGTATGTTGTACCGATAATACCAAAGATAACTGAAGGACTTTAATGAACAATACCTACCTTTTTAGCACAATAACCAAAGTAAGCATAAGGATTGATAACCATAGTCGTAAACTGGCATTCAAAGCCATTGTTGTAGAGAGCGGACTTCTTGTTAGCCACCTTGAGTATCTAAAAAATAAAGCTTTATTAAACGGCATATCTGAATCATGGAGATCTCAGTCTATTCAAGCGATCAGGCTTTTGTTGGATTACGCGACGGTAAATAAAGGTGCGTTTGATAATCCCAAAGAGATGTTTATGGCATTCTCCAATCGAATTTACGATGGAACAATTGATGAACAAGGTAATGACATCACAGGGTTACGCTGGCAACCTCAGAGTAACCAATACGGAAATAAGTTAATTTACCATGTAACACAGTTTTCTGATTGGCTATACGATTCAACTGACGGCTCAAGTGAGTTATTGAACCCAAAGAGGCCTGCAACAAAGTCAGAAAGAATACTGAACTTAGCAGCATATAATCATCGCATAAACAAATCATTCCTAGGACACACCTATTCAAAGGAACATAAAGAGCAAAGCATCAGTGAGGCTCGCACTGTCGGTCATCGTAAAATACATTCTGTACCGGATTTTGAACCAAACAAAGCTTTTAGAGAAGATAAGATTTTCGAATTGTTGTCGAACGGTTTTGCTAAAAAAGGAGTTCCTGCCTCTCACCCACCAGAGGAAAGATATAACCTAGCTAACGTTCTAATAACAATGCTTCTTCATTTTGGTGGTCTAAGAACATCAGAACCATTTCACATATACAAAGACGATATTATACCGAATAAAGGTCTAGAACAGATTCGAGTTTATCACCCAAGAGAAGGACTAGCACCTGAGTGGTATCGAAATAAATCCAAACAAGCTAATGCAAATCGACAAACATTTCTCCGTGAATATTATGGGCTAGCGCCTAGATGGCAACATCCAAACAGTACATATAATGCAGGATGGAAAAACTCGACTGTGAATCATGAGGGTAAGTATTTTAATGTGTTTATATTTGGTGCCAAGGGCATTGAAGATATGTTTTATGAATTATTTCTAGTGTACATACAAACAAGAGTCGAACCTAAACCAGGCAGAGAACATCCTTTTCTGTTTACCAATAAAAACGGTGACCCTTTAAGCATGGATTCATTTAAAGATGCTCATAAAGCTGCGGTAACAAAAATAGGTATCACTCCCTTGCTTAATTATGGAGGTACGCCACATTGTCATCGGCATGCTTATGGTACTCGACTTAAAAACTCGGGCATCGAAACCTATATGATCAAGACATGTATGCATCATGCAAGTCTTGAAAGTCAAGAAACCTACAAGCATCTTAAGCACACAGAGATAAAGGATGCTTTGTCGTATGCATCTGTGATGTTGGAAGAGTTGAACATCTCACAATTAGAACACTTAAAGGTGGCTATATAAAATGCCTAAAATCGAACATTACAAAACACTGCAAGATGCTTCTGATGCTGTGGCTGCTCTTAATATTAGTAGTCGAAGTGAATATAGAAAACGCTACCAGGAAGACCCTAGTTTGCATTCAAATCCCGATACGAAATATAAAGAAGCAGGTTGGAAAAATTGGGCATGTTTTCTAGGTAAGAAAGAAAGGGGTTTTTATAAATCCCTAAAAAAAGCTTCAGATGCTACGGTTGAGCTAAATATTAGTAGTCGAACCGAATATAGAAAACGCTACGAGGAAGACCCTAACTTACCTTCAAACCCTCATGTGAAATATAAGGAAGTAGGATGGAAAGGTTGGATAAGTTTTTTAGGTAAAGAGGAAAGGAGATATTATGAAACTCTACATGAAGCTTCAGATGCTGCGGCAGCTCTTAATATTAGCAGTCGAAGCGAATATAGAAAACGCTACCATGAAGATCTAAATTTACCATCAAATCCCCATAAAAAATATCAAAAAACAGATTGGAAAAATTGGGGGGCATTTTTAGGTAAAAAAGAAAAAAAGAATTATTATAGAACTCTCCAAGAAATTTCTGATGCCGCGATTGCACTTAACATTAAAAGTCGACCCGAGTATAAAAAACGTTACAGAGAGGATCCCAAATTAATTTCAGATCCCTTTAGGAGATATAAAGGCAAAGGCTGGAAAAGCTGGCATGCTTTTTTTGGTAAAGAAGAACCCAAGAGTCACTATGAAACTCTTAAAGAAGCTTCAGATGCTGCAATTGCGCTTAATATTAGTTGTTATGAGGAGTACTTGGAACGCTACAAGGAGGACCCTAGGTTACACTCCGCTCCAAATAGAAAGTATGAAGGGCTAGGTTGGGTAAATTTCAGAGTGTTTATTGGTAAAGAAACAAAGTCTTACTATGAAACTCTTCACGAAGCTTCGGACGCTGCAATTGCGCTTAACATCAATAATTGGAGCGAGTATGGAAAACGCTATAAAGAGGACCCTAAACTAATTGCAGACCCCGCCAGAAAATATAATGACCATGGCTGGGAAAGCTGGGAAAATTTTTTGGGTAAAGAAAAAAAGAATTACTATGAAACGCTTCAAGAAGCTTCAGGTGCTGCAATTGCACTTAATATTAATAGCCAAAGAGAGTACGACAAGCGCTACAAAGAAGACCCTAAATTACATTCATCTCCCAATAGAAAATACAAGAATAGTGGCTGGGTGAATTTTGAAGTGTTTTTAGGTAAAAAAGATAATCACTATGAAACACTTCAAGAAGCATCTGATGCCGCTATTGCGCTTAATATTTGTACTAGTATGGAATACCAAGAACGCTACAAAGAAGACGCTAGATTGCCTTCAGATCCCTTGTACAAATATAGAAACAGAGGTTGGAAAAACTGGGAGGATTTTCTAAGAAAAAGTTTACTTGCTTCCTATGCAGAAGCCGTCATATATATTGCTGCTGCCGATGTGCCAATCCGAACTATTTCAGCTTACCTCGGACTTATTAAAGGGATTCGCCGGTTTCCACATCAACCATCAGAAGCTGTTTGGCACGAATTTTATGACTGGGCTAGCTTTGTAGGTATAGAATACAAAGATCCGTTAGATGCAGCTATTTTAATTAAAACCAAGGGCAAGCTTATTGGTAGTTTAGAGAGTTACTTGGAGCTAAGAACATTATATCGTGCACTTCCTAAAGATCCTTTAAGCGCGTACGGATTTGATTCATTTGAAGAGTTTATGACCTTTAACGAAGACAAACTTTGGAACGCTGAGCAAGTCAGAAAATATTGTCATGAAAATAAAATAACAACAGTTGAACAATACAAAAGAGCTACCAAAATCAATCCTTACCTAGCTGTAAACAAGAATAAAATAGCTGGTTATTCTTCATTTTCGAATATTACTTATTCTACAGACTTCGATATGCTCGACACTAAAGAATTTGAAGACTGGCACAATATCGCTAATGAGTGGGTTAGTTCGTTAAGTAAAATTGGTAGTAAAATATCAATATTAAGGCATTACTTTACATTTAATATCGATAGACTTACCTCTTGCCCTGCAAACTACTGCAGCATTGACACTTATAACAAATCAGACATTAATGCTTGGTTAAATGCATGTTCAACTTCTAATCAAAACATTAGTGTAGTCAATACTCTGATTGAGTTCTTTGACTTCGTGCTTACAAAACTTTGCGCTCATACATGTGAAGAAACGGGAGAAGTTATATATTTAAAAGAGTATTTGAATCCAATTCAGCCTAAAGATATTCAGATTGAATTAGATCGAAGAGTAGGCTTGAGCGAGTCTAATAAACCAGCGCTCCCCTTTCGTTACATTGACAGAGCCAGAAAATATATTGTTCCTACTAGTTCTGTGGTAACTAATTTTAGAGACTTATTTGATTTTATTGATTCTAAAACTGAAATGTATTCCTGTTATTCAGAGTGGTTTTATGTGGATGAAAGTGTTATTGATAAAAATGACTCAAATTGTGTTTGGAAGTATACTAACGGACGCTTTCAAATGTGGTCTCCCGTACGTTTAATTGCTTTGTATACTCAGTTGTTTATGCCGTTTCGCGGTAGTCAAACATGCTGGTTAGACAGTGGAGAAGCTGACTCACACTTACTAATAAAAAAAGATGGTAAACTTCGATGGGAAGCGAATTCATTATTAGGTGAGCATCGAGTACCTGAAAAAGAATGGCAAGGTTTTCTAAAGCCAACTGAATCATTAATACGCATTGAAAACAGCAACACAGTCGACGTAAAATGTCACGTAAACACAAACAAAACAGCTAAGAATGCATACAAAGGCTACGATGTACCATGGGTTGATGAAAGGCTAATTCCTTGGCTAATAAATCTTAGGGAATGGCAAACAAAATACAATCCATTGCTAGAGCCAACAAAATGGTCTAACGAATATAAAAATAGCGGTAAATCTTCAGAACAGCAATTAAAGAAGTATGGCTATAACTCACGGTCATGTTTTTTGTTTAGAGACCCAACTAAAGGCGGGATTCGCCCTTTAACCCCAGACAAACTTAGTGCTGCCTTTTCCGGGATTTTGAGTTTAATTCAAGATGAAGAACTGCCCTTAGTTTATTTGAAGGAAAAAGCAAAATCGAGTAAAAGATTGAGCAACTTCAAATCCTATTTCACTCTGCATTCCATGCGAGTGTCACTGATTACTGCTTTTATTCGAGATGCAAAAATATCGCCTGAAATTGTTCAAAAACTCGTAGGTCACTCCTCATTGGTTATGACTATCTATTACACGAAAGTTTCAGCAGTCGATATTCAAGAACAGTTGCAAAATGCTGATAACCGAATAATTAAAAACCAAGCTAAACGTGTTGAACAGCTGATTAAACAAAAACAATTGGAACAAGCAAAGTCTGAACTGATTGGCTCTGACGGAGAGTTGATTAAGGGCAATTGGGATATACCTGCATCAGCATTTAGTTTTATGGACAGTGGAATTTGTCCTAATGGTCGAACTTCATGTGGTAACGGTGGACAATCAATAAAAAAGGATACTAGTTTATATGCGCCAGTCTCTCCAGGATATCTTGGAAGCAGTAATTGTCTTCAATGCCGTCATTTTGTTACTGGTCCTGCATTTTTAGGAGGGTTACAGATGATTACTAATGAAATATCTTTGGAATGTAAGGTAGGAGCAGTTCAAGTTGAATCTTTGCGAGACCAAATAGAGATAATGCAAGATGAAGAGTATCAAGCAATAAAGGCTGGTGAGCCGTTCTTAAAGCAGCATGAATTATCACTTGCTGAGTCTCATTATGAGCAAGAAGTTACAAGGTTTGATGCGCTCACATGCGATCTAATTAGTGCCGTGAGACTTTCAATGAACTCGGTGCGGCTTTTAAATTTAAAGGTAAATGGTGAAGATGAAACTGACAGCCTTAGTCTTATAACTACATCATCGCAAGATACTATTGAATTTCAACTAAGTGAAACTTCAGGTTTTATGCAACTGGATATGGTCTGTCATTCGGCAGCATACTACCAGTCTGCGCAACCTAAAAATGCAAATCTAGCACGAACTCAATTTCTCGATTTATTCGCGCGTAAGAATGGTTTATCTCCTGGACTGTTTATGCTTGATGAAAGTCAGCAGTTAGAGATAGGCAATGAATTAACAAAGTTTATATTTGCCAGAACAGGTAGTTGGGACAAAGTTAGCCAACTAATGAGCAAAGAAGAACATATAACACTTAAAGAATTAGGCTTTGATGACGTTGAAACTCAAAAAGGATTAACGCTTCTTCTTGAAGGTAAATCTCTAAACAATAATATTCTTTCGAAAGAAGAATCAAAACTAGAAATGGCATAAAAAATGAATAACTCAATAGAAGTAATATACCAAGACTTAATTGAAGGAGCATCAAATTCTGTTAAGGCTAAGCTCACCATATTAAGAGATGCTTGTGAGAGCCAAGTGAGAGGCAAATCAACTGATTTCAGTATTGCTACAATCGGGTTAATATCACAAGATTTGGGAGGTATTAAAACACAGACCATCAGAAACAAAAGTAGAAATAGCCAGAAGTACCAAAATCTTATAGCGGCATACAAAGCTCGCTATTCGAAACCTGTGCCTAGGCAGGTGAAAAACGACGAACCCATTAATCTTGCCAATTGTATTGAAGACACCCGCACTCGCCTCATGGTCCTTGATCTAATTGCCACAAACAAGAAATTACAGAATGAACTAAATCTTTTAAAAAATGTACAGGTTATCGAATTGGATCATAGGAAAGAAGCATATCAAGACGATGTTCTAGCACTCGATGATAAACTGACTAGTCAGGAAAGAAAGGCACTCACGGGCTTTACATCCGACCACAATCTGAAAGATATAGGTTGGTCTATTGGAAAGCACGGTAGGCTGGTAGATGTAAACGGGAGGCCAGTAACCAAACCGTTTTTTGTAGATGCTATCAACAAATTGAGCGTTATTTCGGAGACTTAGTATAGCGAATGTGAATAAAATATAGAGCTGAATACAGCACTATTTTGAATTATGGTAAGATGCCCGCATCTACCGCTTTCATTATTAATCTGGAAAATTATGAACTTTACAGGTACAAAAAATTATATAGCCACTTCCGAGTTACAGATGGCTGTTAACGCTTCAAAGACTTTGCAGCGTCCCTTATTGATTAAAGGTGAACCTGGTACGGGTAAAACCATGTTAGCTGAAGAAGTCGCTGAATCTCTAGGTATGCCATTGATTCAATGGCATATAAAATCAACCACAAAGGCTCAGCATGGGCTGTACGAATATGACGCCGTTTCTCGTCTGAGGGATTCGCAGCTGGGTAATGAGAAAGTTAATGACATTGGAAATTACATCAGAAAAGGAAAGTTATGGGAAGCTTTTAGCTCTGAAAAACAGGTTGTGCTTTTAATCGATGAGATAGATAAGGCGGATATTGAGTTCCCGAATGACCTCTTAAATGAGCTTGATAAAATGGAGTTCTTCGTATATGAAACTGGAGAAACAATTAAAGCGATTAATCGACCTTTGATAATAATTACTAGTAATAATGAGAAAGAATTGCCTGACGCGTTCCTTAGAAGATGCTTCTTTCACTATATTAGTTTTCCGGATAGAGAAACAATGCAGCAAATTGTTGATGTGCATTACCCTACTATTAAGGCCGAACTATTAAAAGATGCAATGGATATATTCTTTCAAGTTAGAGAAATAAGAGGCCTAAAGAAGAAGCCGTCAACTTCAGAACTTATTGACTGGTTGAAGTTATTACTGGCTGATGAAATTCCTGGTGACGTATTAAAAAATCGTGATCCTTCAAAAGCAATACCACCACTTTATGGTGCACTTCTTAAGAATGAACAAGATGTCCAATTGTTGGAAAAACTCGCTTTTATGTTGCGTAGAGAATCTTAGGTAGTTTCATAATATGTTAATTGATTTTTTCTACACATTGAGAAAGTTGGGGCTGCCAGTTTCCATTAAAGAACTGTTGCATCTTCTTGAGGCCATGCAAAAGAAATTAGCATTTTGCAATATCGATGATTTCTATTTGTTAGCCAGACTTTGTTTGATAAAAGATGAGAAGTATTTTGATCGATTTGATAAAGCGTTTGGTGCTTATTTTAATGAGTTGGGGGATATTGATGAGTTGATAGAAAAGCTAATTCCTGAAGACTGGCTTCGCTCTGAATTCATGAAAAATTTAACTGATGAAGAAAAAGCAAAAATAAAGTCACTAGGTGGTCTTGAAAAACTGTTAGAAGCTTTTAAAGAGAGACTAAAAGAGCAAGAGAAGCGACATGCTGGCGGCAGCAAATGGATTGGTACTGGCGGCACATCACCTTTTGGACATAGCGGTTATCATCCTGAAGGTATTCGTGTCGGCGGAGAAAGTCGAAACAAAAGTGCGGCTAAAGTATGGGAAAAACGAGAATTTAAAGACTTAGATGATAGTGTCGAACTTGGCACTCGAAATATGAAGGTTGCTTTGCGAAAACTCAGAAAGTTTGCTCGCAGCGGTGCGCATGAAGAACTTGATTTGGATGACACTATTAGTAGTACAGCTAGAAATGCAGGAATGCTAGATATCAAAATGATCCCTGAGCGGCATAATGCAGTAAAGGTTCTATTATTTTTGGATGTTGGTGGCTCAATGGATCACTACATTCAAACTTGCGAGGAGTTATTTTCAGCTTGTAAAACCGAGTTTAAACATCTTGAGTATTATTATTTTCACAATTTTATATACGAAAATGTTTGGAAAAATAATGCTAGACGATATACCGAAAATATACCACTGGATGAAGTATTAAGAACTTACGGTAAAGATTACAAAGTAATATTCATTGGTGATGCATCAATGTCACCTTATGAAATTTCCCACCCTGGCGGTAGCGTTGAGCATATGAATAGCGAGGCTGGTTACGTTTGGATGCAAAGATTGAAAGAAGTATTTGATAAAGTCGTATGGCTTAATCCTGTCGAGGAAAGCTATTGGCATTACACTCACAGTATAGAAATGACACAACAATTGATTGAAGGCGAAATGTTTCCATTAACTTTAAGTGGAATGGAAAGAGCAATTAGTTCATTGAGTGATTAATCGAGCTATTAATGCATTAGAATGTCCATCAAATCGGCTTTAAACTAGTTTACCAGGTTTTCTAGTATGCCAATAATCTTGCCATGCTACTGCGATACCAGAATGAACACTGGTATCAAAAGGCACTTCTTGCCCAACCATATATTCAGCGTGTGTACATCCGAACTCAATATGTTCGAGGTCTAGATCTTTTAAGAGGCATTCATTGGTAACAACTTCGCGAACTCTTTGTTTCATCAATTCCATTTTATATTCCATCCCTGCTTTGATTTCTAGTTATTTTGTTTTTGATGAAGCGTATGTTACTGATTCTCAATTGGTAGGTCTTTAGCAAATAACCTTTACCATTGTACGAGATTGACCATCTGTACGTAGTGTTTAATCTGTGAAGAAAGAAACTCATTTAGTTTAGTTGATTGCTGATAAAGTAAATGGGTGATCATTCACAAGAGCTAGCGCTAGCGCTATTGCTTGCATTAATAATTCTGAGAGTTGGATACAATCTATCAGTCGGTGTGATGAATCGGCACTTAAAGTGGAGGTATCCTTGAAAGCTTTCGCTTAGATAGTATGAGAAACGGGAGCTTAACTGCTCCCTTTTTTATACTGAAGTTTCCAAAATGAAAACTGATGAGATATTTGTTCTCGAAACTATAGTTATGTCGCTTCCGATGTCCAGTTATGCAACACAGCAGCCAGTCATTCAGTCTATTTAACCACCATGAATACCTACTATTATGGCTAGCAATATGACACTTAAAATTAAGAACTGACCACTATATTGTCACGTAAGGAAATAGCTGGATGACTTCCTTAATGATATCTGCTTTTTGACTTTTGGCTAAATATGCGGCAAAGATTTCTCTCGAATATATAGGTGCATCCTCAACGACAAATAGCCTATTACTCTCAATATATTCAAAGGTCATTTGTCTCGGAAGGAATGCACTGCCGCCCGCATCCAATAAAAAATTTAAAGCTATTCTTGGTTGGCTCATAAGGTGTTTTGGTGGGGGAGCATCTTGAAACTCTCGTAGATGTTGTGCATTAACTGATTCACCATAATTCACCATAATAAAATCATCTAATGAAATAGACTGGTCGATATCATGCTCTTCAGTTGTGACTAAATGCAAGGGTACTGTCGCAACTTTTTCAGTAATTAAGTCTTCAACAAATGGCGGTTCAAACAAAAAAGCAATGTCGATAACTCTGCTCAATAAACTTTTCCCTAATTCTAGAGGAGAGTATGTTTTTGTGAGTAAACTAATATCTTCAAAGTTTCGGTGTATTTTTTTCAACCAGTCTTGTAAAACAATATCCCATATTGACATCATAGAACCAACAACGAGTTGATGGGCATCGCTATCTGCAATACCGACATCTTGCTTTATTTTTTGCCACATAAATAGAAATTCAGTCGCATGTTTTATTAATCGATTTCCTTCTGGTGTTATTTTTAAATGCTTTTGGCTTCGGTCAAATAACAGAACCCCTAGCTCATCTTCTAACAACTTAATTCTGGCACTTACTGCTGATTGTGTGATGAATAGGTTTTCTGACGCAATTCTAAAATGTAAAGTTGTACTTACTTCTAGAAATGTCTTTAATAGCTCAATTTTCATATTACTCCTTAAAACACCTCTAATCGATATTTTTGATTAAACCAATCGAAATATAACATTTTACTGATGATAAGCCTGACTATACACTCCAGTCTAAATATTGCATCACTTTTTAATTAGGAAGAGTGATAACAGCAGGTAAACATAATGAAAGTCGCAATTTTATCAAGAAACAAGAACCTTTATTCAACACGTCGTCTTAAAGAGGCAGGTGAAGCTATGGGACACGACGTCGATGTAATTGATACATTGCATTGTTATATGGATATAACGAGTAACCATTCTAATGTGCGTTATCGCGGCAAAGAACTGCCAATGTATGACGCTATTATCCCGCGTATTGGTGCTTCAGTGACATTTTACGGAACAGCTGTTGCTAGACAATTTGAAATGATGGGCACTTATAATATTAATGAATCGGTTGCTATTAGTCGTTCACGCGATAAATTACGCTCCTTACAACTGCTATCGCGTAAGGGAGTTGGTTTACCTCGAACAGGATTTGCGAGTCGACCTGACAAAATTAAAGATTTAATAAAGAATGTTGGTGGAGCGCCCGTTGTTATTAAGTTATTGGAAGGTACTCAAGGCATCGGTGTTGTTTTAGCTGATACAGCTAAAGCCGCAGAATCGATTATTGAAGCATTTATGGGCTTAAAAGCTAATATTTTAGTGCAGGAATTTATTAAAGAAGCAGGAGGCGCTGATATTCGTTGTTTGGTTGTTGGCGGCAAAGTGGTAGCGGCCATGAAACGACAAGGCGCCGAAGGTGAATTTCGTTCCAACTTACATCGTGGAGGCTCTGCAGAAGTTGTTAAATTATCTAAGGAAGAAAGAGCAACGGCAGTTAAAGCTGCGAATGTGATGGGTCTAAATTTATGTGGTGTTGATTTATTGCGCTCTCAAAATGGACCAATGGTGATGGAAGTTAACTCATCGCCAGGCCTAGAAGGTATTGAAAATGCAACCGGAAAAAATGTCGCGGGAATGGTTTTTGAATTTTTAGAAAAAAATGCCAAACCCAATAGTACTAAAACGCGTGGAAAAGGTTAATTGGGGAGTTTGTTATGGAAACATTACGCATAGGTGACTTTGATATTTTACCTGGTGAACAGCGCAAAATAGAATTACCTGTAGCTAAGTTGTATACAGATGCCAATGTTTCATTGCCTGTTCATATCATTCGGGCAAAAAAAGAAGGTCCTACAATTTTTGTTAGCGCAGCAGTTCATGGTGATGAGTTAAATGGTATTGAAATAATTCGTCGATTAATTAACCAAAAGAAATTCAAAATCATCAAAGGAACGGTGATAGCAGTTCCGATGGTAAATGTATATGGCGTGGTGAACCTCAGTCGATATATGCCAGATCGTAGAGACCTAAATCGATGTTTTCCCGGTTCAGCAAAGGGCTCTTTAGCCGGGCGTGTTGCACATATTTTTCTCAATGAAATCGTGAAGCACTGTGATTACGGGATTGACTTACATACCGGTGCGATCCATCGATCTAATTTGCCTCAGATCAGGGCGGATATGTCAGATGCTGAAACAAAGGAATTAGCAGAAGTGTTTGGTGTGTCCGTCGCTTTAAACTCCAATTTGGTTGATGGCTCTCTAAGAGAGTCTGCCGTTAAAAACCAAACTAAAATATTATTGTATGAAGCTGGAGAAGCCTTGCGTTTTGACGAACTCTCAATTCGTGCAGGCATGAAAGGAATTATTAATATTCTGCAGCATCTAGGTATGAAAAGAAAAACAGTTGCTTCCAAAAAGAAAAAGCCTGCGCCATTTATAGCTAATGGCAGTCAATGGGTTAGAGCGAATGCTAGTGGTATTGTGCATAATATTGTCCATTTGGGAGACCAAATTATAAAGGGCGATATATTAGCTGAAATTGGCAGCCCTTATGGGGAAGTCATAGATTATGTGAAAGCGACGCGCTCAGGTATCTTAATTGGCAAGCAAAATATACCACTAGTACAAGAAGGTGAAGCAATGTTTCATATTGCTTACTTTAATGAAGATGATGAAGAAATTGCAGAGCATATAGAGAATGTACAAGAACAATTGTTACCTGAAAATAATGCTAATTAGGAGGCATGATGAAAAATAGTGATAAAACAATTATCGGACGTTTAGAGTCTATTGCACTGCCTAAACTTGCCATTGATAATTTACAGGTTCGTGTAGATACTGGCGCAAAAACGTCGTCGCTGCATGTAGACAATATCAATAAAGTGATTGTTGATAATATACAAAGCGTGACATTTGATATACACCCCGACGTTCACAATGTTGACACTATTGTTCATTGTAGCTCGCCAATCAGTGATATGCGCACAGTAAAATCATCAAATGGCACATCAGAGGAGCGATATGTTATTGAAACACCTATTGTTTTAGGAAAAGAAAAGTGGTCGATTGAAATTACATTAACGGATCGCTCTGACATGAGTAACTTAATGTTGTTTGGACGTGAAGCGATTGGTAGTAGATTCTTAGTTGATCCATCTAAAGTATTTTTAGGTTCACTATAATGTTGGAAAAAGCGACTGAGTTTATGAGTGTGATGATAAGCTATTTTGTAGATGGATTTACTATCGGTGAAGTCACAATTAGCCCATGGAGCATTTCATTGGGCATAATATTTTTTGCTATATCAATTAGAGTCACCAGATGGTTAAAGGGGAAAATAGAAAGCCGTTGGTTACAAAATACTAAATACTCTAACGGAGCCAAAGAGGCAACAATATCAATAACCTGGTATGCATGTATTGGAATAGTGTCGTTAATTTCATTAGCGATTGCTGGATTGAATCTTGGGAATTTGGCGTTAGTTGCCGGCGCTTTATCTGTTGGTATTGGCTTCGGTTTACAAAATGTTGTTAGTAATTTTATCTCAGGACTGATTATTCTTTTTGAAAGGCCGATCAAAAAAGGCGATTGGATAGTTGTTGGCGAAACACAGGGATTTGTTAAAGAGATAAATATTCGGTCAACAAGAATTCAAACTTTCGATCAGGCAGATATTTTAATACCAAACTCTGAACTGATTACCAATCAACTGACAAATTGGATGTTAACAAGTTCAGTGGGAAGAGTCCGAGTTCCTGTAGGAGTAGCATATGGGAGCGATACCGCGAAAGTGAAATCTGTTCTACTAAAACTTGCTGAATTAAACGAACAAGTAATATTAGACGATTCGAATATCCCAGCTCCTCAAGTTATTTTTCATAAATTTGCGGATAGTAGTTTGGAGTTTGAATTGAGAGTATTCATCAAGGATATATTAAACATCGTTCAAGTTAAAAGTGATCTGAATTTCGAAATTGATCGCCACTTTCG
>Ga0316209_1002688_pt1 | contig 13681 bp, 9 predicted proteins | sample 6monopyrite_MG_FD_204945 | JGI IMG/M metagenome (GOLD analysis project Ga0316209, IMG submission 204945) | Microbial mat bacterial communities from mineral coupon in-situ incubated in ocean water Damariscotta River, Maine, United States -... | ecosystem: Environmental > Aquatic > Marine > Coastal...
AAGTTTGCAAAGCATGGTCACTGCGGGATTGAGTTATCAGAACTTCTGCCACACACGGCAGCGATCGTCGATGACATGACGCTGATCCGTTCGATGGTCACAAAAGCGAGTGATCACTCTGCGGCGATTCGGTTAATGAATACCGGACAATTTTTGCCCGGCTCGCCTGCTGTTGGTTCCTGGGTCGTTTACGGTATGGGAGCAGAAACCCAAAGTCTGCCAGCTTATGTTGCTTTGGTGCAAAATTACTATCCAACCGATGGAGTCGGAAACTGGTCGTCCGGATGGTTGCCTGCAGAATACCAGGGGACTCCTTTCCGTTCCGGATCAGTTCCGGTTCAGTACTTGAAAACTCCACGCCGATTCACAACACAAGCCAGGACCGGTCAATTGGATTTTTTGAACCAATTGAATCGCATGTACCAGATAAGACATCCCGAAAACGGCGAACTGCAGGCTCGAATAAAAGATTTCGAGACTGCTGCCCGTATGCAACTGGCAGTACCGGAAGTGCTCGATTTTTCCGATGAGACTCAGGAAATTCAGAAGATGTATGGTCTGGACAGCCCCAATGCGAAAACACGCGATTATGCAAAACGATGTCTGCTGGCTCGCAGACTTATCGAGCGAGGTGTGCGTTTCGTTCAAATCTGTCACGGGTCGCAGCCCTGGGATACACATAATAAAAATGTTTCGCGTCTGAAAGATTTATGTCAGATGACCGACCAGCCCAGCGCGGCGTTGGTAAAAGATTTGAAACAGCGTGGATTGTTAGATGAAACAGTTGTTCTGTGGGGAGGTGAGTTTGGTCGCGAACCAATTTCTGAAGGAGCGGACGGTCGTGATCATAATCCACGCGGATTCTCTGTATGGGTTGCCGGGGGTGGCTTCAAATCGGGCTACGTTCACGGTGAAACTGATGAAATCGGTTATCAGGCGGTCTCAAACATTGTGAGCGTACATAATTATCATGCAACATTGCTTCATAGTTTGGGGATCAATCATCGTAAACTGATTGCTCCACATGAAGGTAGACAAGTCAGCCTGGTAGACTCTCCAGTGACAGGGGCGGATTATATTCCAGAACTGTTGAGCTAAAAGAAATACGCGAACCTTACGCCATCAAATTGTTTCATTCGGTAAACATGAATATACACCGAAATAATTAGGTATTCGACTTGACGACTCTTTTCGCTTCATGTGCACCTAACCTATTAGTTTAGGTTGTGGTAGTAACAGTTGCTACAGTGGCGGGTTATTTTTCATTGACAAGGTGATTGATGGATACGGCTCCTACGGAACGTGAGATGGAAATATTGAAGGTGCTTTGGGAGATTGGGGAAAGTTCGGTGCGTGATGTGCATGAACGTCTTCAAAAGCAGTCCGGTTTGCACTTCAATACGATTCAAACGCAACTTCGCATTATGGATGAGAAAGAGCTTGTTGTTCATCGGCGAGACGGGCGAACTTTTCTGTATCGCCCCCTTTGCACGCGCGAGCAGGTTTCGTCGCGATTCTTGCACAAAGTTTACGATGGGGCAGTGAGCGAACTTGTGTTGAATATGCTCAGTTCAGAAAAACTGAGTGCCAAGGAACTGCTCGAACTCGAATCAATTATCGCCCAAGCTCGTCAGATAAAATCCCGCAATCGCAAGAAGGGGAAATGATATGTTGCTGCTCAACGAATCAGGATCGTGGCTCATTCATAGTGCTGTGTTTGGTGCAGCCATTTTGCTACTGGGGGGAATAGCCGCCCGGTTGTGTCGCGAGCCTGTTTACCGCATCCGCATTATTCATTGGACGTTCGTCGCCTGCCTTCTCGTGCCGGCCTTTCAGCAATTGGATATCATTCCCGGCTACTCTCTCAATTTATGGGGCGAAGGAAAAGAGGGACCATTGCAGGCGGTTTCCGAAATCGCTGCGATTTCAGAAAATCCACTCGTTTTAGAACCGCATCTGGTTGAACCGATACCAGCACCTTCATTCGATTCTATTGAGGCGATCCCTTCGCAGCTTCAATCTGTTGAAGCCCCGATTACCGCTGAAGCTGAAGAAGTGATCGAGCCGAAATTGTCAGCGGTAATATCAGAAACAAGCCCTTATGAAATGCTGCTGCGTCTCGGTCGTCTGTTGCAAATAACGTATTTTACATTGGTTGGTTTCTGGTTAATCATCTGGATGGTTGGATTTGTCCGCCGTCATCAAATTGCGAAACAGGCCAAGCCGGCAAGCGATGAACTGCGTGATATTCTGAATTCTATCGCTGGTTCCAAGGGAAAACATGTGCGTCTACTGGTGAGTGATCGTGTGCAGACGCCGATTATGTGGGGACCTTGCGCCCGACAATTATAATACCGTCCACGCTTGCGGCTGATCCGAATTCCGCGTCGCTGCGGTGGGCGATGGCTCATGAATGGTCTCATGTTTTGCAGGGCGATTTCAGTGTGCAACTGCTGGCGAGTTTTACGAAATTCGTCTGTTTCTACCAGCCGGCTTACTGGTGGCTGCGGCGACAATTGACACTCAGTCAGGATTTCCTCGCTGACGCATTCGCAGCAAAACAGGGGCAATCAACCGAAGATTATGCAGACTTTCTGGTTTCCATCGCCCGTAAACGAAATCAGCCCCTGCTCGCCGGAACGCTCGGCATCAGCGACCGCGGCTCAAACCTTCTCCGCCGAGTCAACATGCTCGTTCAATCGACCCAGCCGCTGCTCCAAAAAAACAAACTGCTACCAACACTTCTTATCACACTGCTCGCCCTACTGACAGTAGGCGGCCTGAGTACCGTAAGACTCAACGCCAGACCAACAGAAGACCAATCTGCTGAAACAGCAAACGCATCCGAAGAGATTGCACAATCATCACTTTATCTGAAAGTGAATGCTTATCATCCCGACTATCTTTTGGGAGGGGAAAGTGGCTACCCGCATTCGAAGATTCGTAAGGAACTTGCCAAAGGCATTTCCCCCTTTTTTTCGACGATCAGGCTTATCCCCGGCAAGGCAATTTATCCAGAACCACTCATCGCTGAATAGTTACCTTCGAACAATAATTATTTCATCTGGAACATTGAGCTTTGAAGCGTAAAAGGTGGTCGGCGAGTGTGATCGCGACCATTGCTTCTGCCATTGGAATGAATCTTGGGAGCAGGCAGGGATCGTGCCTGCCTTTGGTGCTGATTGTTGTCGGTGTTCCCTGTTGATTTACCGTTGGTTGGGGCATCGGCAGGGAACTGGTTGGTTTCACTGCTGCCCGTAACACGATTGGTAACCCGGTCGAAATACCACCAAGCATTCCGCCATGTCGGTTGGATGCGGTTGTAATTTCGCCAGCGTTTTTGCCGGGTATGAATGGGTCATTGTTTTCGCTTCCTTTTTGGGTCACACATTCAAAACCGATCCCGTATTCGACACCAAGAACTGCGGGGAGACTGAACAACGCCTTTGCCAGATCGGCTTTCAGTTTATCAAAAACGGGTTCTCCCAGTCCGGCTGGTATACCGGTGGCGACAATCTCGGCAGCACCGCCAATCGAATCTTGCTGTTTACGTACTTTTTCAATCAGCGAAATCATTTTGGCAGCTGCTTCAGCATCGGGGCAGCGGACAATATTTGCACTCCCATCGGGCAGCTTTTCCACTTGCTCCAAAGTGATTTCAGCCGGGGCATCGATCTTCGCTTTCACATCGCCTACTTGTACGACATAACCAAGAACGTTCGCTCCGCACTGCATGTGCAAAATTTTCTTTGCGACCACTCCTGCTGCAACACGAGCGGTTGTTTCCCGAGCCGAAGAGCGTCCCCCGCCACGATAATCGCGAAAACCGTACTTGGCATCGAAACTATAATCCGCATGACCGGGACGATAAATTTCTTTGATGTTCCCGTAATCGCGGCTGCGCTGGTCTTCGTTGCGAATCAAAATTGCCAGCGATGTTCCTGTTGTTCTTCCTTCAAAAACTCCTGAAAGAATTTCCGGCTGATCGGATTCGTTTCGCTGAGTCACAATTTTACTTTGTCCAGGTCTTCGGCGATCCAAATCTTTTTGCAGGTCTTCGACACTCAACTCAATCCCGGGAGGAACACCATCAATAATGACCACATTGCCCGGACCGTGACTCTCGCCAGCCGTGGTGATACGAAATAATTGTCCAAAACTGTTGCCTGCCATCAATAATTTTCTCACTATCTGAGGTATCGCGATACCTGAATAAAGTCGTAATCAAAATGAATCTTGGAAATTTCGCCTATCGAAAAAAGTAACTGTTAGAAATATATAGGCAGAGAGTAACATGGAAACCTCATAACTTCTATATTGCTCGAATTCTGTGGAGAGAATTGAGAGCAATAAATACTTAACCAGGCAGAGTCGGAGCCAAGCGGGTGCCAAGGTGTTAAGAAAACAGATGATGCTTTCCAGCGTGATCCAAGTTGGAATTGAAACCATTTCACAGAAAAATCATTCCTAATTGGCTGAAACAGGGCGCGTACGATCACTGGTACAAGCTGGGACTTTAGGCTTATTTTACCTGATCGGTCTCTATTTGGGAAAGAAATCCGGTTGTGCGGGTTAGGTTGTCAAATTCGAGTGCAAAAAAATTGACGGGGCCAATTTTCTGACGTATGCTGGAATATTGAAACTGTTGTGTAACGTCAACAACGGTGATGTGAGAAGTTCACATGTTAATTTGTCGCCAACACTTGCCTGGCTTATCGAGAACGGATGTCTCTCGGCAGATTCGCTCAGATGATCTGAACGATTTTGCAAACCGGGGCTGCCTTCGGGCAATACCTCAGGAGGAATTACAAGCGGCGACTTGCAGCAACAATAGAGGGGGAACCGCTGCATGTCATTTACTGCAAAAAAAATTCTACTTTGTTTTGGTGCCGTTTTTCTGGCACTTGTTTCTACCAGCGTGTTAGACGTCACCGGGGCGTCGAAAGATCCATCTACTATTGAAGACGTTCGAGAAGCCGTTCATGCCGGCGTCGAGTTCGAACGCAAAAGCAAGTGGGTCGATGCGGTCGTGCTTTATCGCGACTCGCTTAAAAGGTGGCCCGACAGCAACGAGTTAAAGTACGGTTTGCGTCGTGCTCGGTTTCACATGAATATCGACCGCCGGTATTCTGATAAAAGTTACCAGGCACAGTTGCTGAATCTTTCAGAGTACGAAGCATTGGAACTGTTGGACGAAGTCCTGTTTAAGGTACATGGGCATTATGTCAACACGCTCTCTTCGACTTACTTCATAGCCCACGGCACCGAAAGTGTTTACCTGGCTTTGAATAACGAAGCGTTTCTGGAGAAAAATAACATCTACACACGCTCGTTGCCGGAAGTTGCCAGCACTCGGCGTATGCTGTTTGATGAATTTTGGAACAAACCGGTTGCAAGTCCTGAAGCGGCTCGGAATTTGGTTTTAGAAATTGCCAACCGCTTACAAAAACGGTTGGGGATTAAACGAGTTCCTGTCATTCTGGAATACGTCTTCGGTGGCTGTAACGCGATGGATGATTACAGCGGTTACCTGACACCAGAAAAATTGTCCGATTTGTATAACAACATCGAAGGTGAATTTGTTGGTCTTGGTATCGAAATGAAAGCGGAAGAAGGAAAAGGAATTCTTCTGGTCAATGTTCTTCCGGAAAGCCCTGCTGAAGAAGGGGGGCTACTGCCCGGCGATCACATTACTCATATCGATAATATCGATTGTCGAAACAAACCGACGGATGAATCAGCCAGTTTACTTACCGGAAAACAGGGAAGCCAGGTTCACATCCGCTGGGTATCAAAAAATAATCCAGAGAGAAATGCCTATTTCAATCGCCGTGAAGTAAAAGTGAAAAGTATTCCCATTGTGAAAATAATCGATTCAAATAATGGAATCGGGTACATTCGCATGGCTGGTTTCCAACGAACAACTTCAGCTGAATTCGATGCTGCGATGATGACTTTGAAAAGCCAGGGGATGCGGTCTCTCATCTGGGACTTGCGTGGAAATCCGGGGGGCTTACTGACTGCAGCAGTCGAAGTTCTTGACCGCGTGATTGACAATGGCGTTCTGGTTTCTACCAAAGGCCGAACACAGGATCAAAACTGGAAGTACACGGCCCATTCACCCGGCACTTTGAATATTCCAATTATTTTACTTGTCGATGGAAACAGTGCCAGTGCAAGTGAAATTGTTGCTGGGGCATTCCGGGATCATCAACGAGGTAAAATTGTTGGTCGCCAGTCATACGGGAAGTGGTCGGTACAAAGTATTTTCCCTGTTAACCACAAATGTGGGTTGCGATTAACAACAGCGAAGTTCTATTCGCCGGCAGATCACAACTACAGCAAAATTGGTCTGGCACCGGATGTTCTTGTGAAACGAGACCCCAAAGATTATCTGCACGTGACCAGGAAATCTATCGAAACCGATGCCGACGTTCTGAAGGCAATCGATCTGTTTCGTGACAATACTCAATTGACTCGAAATAATTGAGCCGCTTAAGAAACCGTTCAAACGGTTCCAATAACGTTGAATAGGACACAAAAGCAGCAGGGACTCACCTGCTGCTTTTGTCGTTTGGAGACACTACGAATACTTCGCTAAAAGTGGAGCAATGACTTGCTGTGGGACAAATTGTTTGAGTTTACTGGCGCCGGTCTCTCGTCCCATTTTTGCAATTTGTTTAATCAGCGAACTCGAAATATGAGAATACTGTTCGTTTGCCATCAGGAAAACCGTTTCGATATCTGGAGCCAGGGTACGGTTGGCAAGAGTCATTGTAAATTCCGATTCAATATCTGACAGCGTCCTGACACCTCGCAGCATGACCGCAGCATTTTTTTCCTTTACAAAATCGACAGCCAGCCCGGTAAAACAATGCACGGTGACATTATCGAGATCACCAAGAATTTCTCGCATTAACTCCAGTCGCTGCTGTGAAGAAAACAGAGGTTCTTTATCGGGGTTGATGCCAATGCCCACGCTCAGTCGTTTATAAATTCTGGCTCCCCGGCGAATCACATCTTCATGCCCAAGCGTCATCGGATCAAAGCTACCAACATAAATAGCGTGTTCGGTTTCAAGCATTTTTGTTTCTCACTTATGACAAGTCGTATCATTTTGCAGGGTGTATCAAAACAGAACTATATTATTCTGGTTCTGCCTGTCCGCGGAAAATGGCTCGGCGTAATGGATTTTGTCTGCTGGTAAACTGTTGATCCTCTGCGGCAGGTTCAGTTAATGCGGTTGCCATCATCTGGAACTTGGCATCGATATCGTCCGCATAATGCACCAGTAATGCTTCGGGTGTATGTGGCGAAATCGGCGAGCCCCATTCCGGTAAATTCTGATGTGAGACAATCATATGTTCGAGTCGAAGTTGAGTTTCCGAATTCAAGTCCTCCATCTGCATCGCATATTCCCGCACAATGTCGCGTCCCATAAGAATATGCCCGATCAATCTCCCTTGTGAGGTATAGTCTGCTCCATGTGGCTGCGAAGAAAGTTCTCGTAGTTTTCCGATATCGTGCAGCACAGCCCCGGCGACAACCAGATCCCGCGAAAGCGGCGGCGACATTGTTGGATAATATTCACGATATTTTTCCGCCAGATACAAAGCCGTCTTTGTTACCGAAAGTACATGCTCCAGATAACCGCTGCGATAAGCATGATGATTTCGTGATGCAGCCGGGTACTGCTTAATTTGTTCTGCGTTCTCAGTCAGAATTTTCATCACTAATTGTTTGAGCGGTTCTTCCTGAATGTTTTTGGTGACGATCTCGCAAAGTTCGCTGAACATCGTTTCGGGATCAAATCGGGATCGTGGAAGAAAATCGGCGGGATCAAACCCATCTGCGGAATCTTCAGCGGTAACACGACGAATGCGTTCAATTTCAATTTGTGGACCGTACTGATTTTCCGAGTATCTGCAACGAAGTTTGAAATACTCTCCTGTTTTCCAACTGCTCTCACATTTTTCAAACCAGGTGGAATCATTCCAGATCATCGAAGTGACGGTCCGCTTCACATCGCGAAACTGACATCGGTAATACGGTTTCCCATCGCGGGTTTCGGCCTGTTCTTTTTTACTCAACAACGCAAAGCAATCTCCCGCTTCGTTATTTTCAAACTCGCAAAGCTTGCGGATACTTCCTACAGAGCCATTCGAGTCTTCTGGCTCCTGAAACAAAGAACGCTTTGCCATTGTTTACTCCTGTTATGCTGGGATCGAATGTTAGCTGTGTACCTGGAATATAAGTATGAAAAACGTAGGTTAGGCTTTCCAGCCTGACAAAAGAAGTTTCCAGAATAATCATCTTTCAATATATCTACATTGCTAACTTCAAAGATTGTTAAGCCTTTAATGATGTTGTGATCGCAATGAATGTAACCTTTGTGTGTGAAACGAGTTGGGTTTTACTTAACTGGGTTTATTTTCGCTGGATCGCGTGCTTGCAACCATCAAATGCGGTCTCTACTTCGTAAACCTATTGCCGATTGTTAGCTATTTCGATTCTTTCGAGTGATTGAACGCAGCTCGGCATGCGAAGATGGTTGCAAGTATCCCCTCTTACGAAACTGATTACATGATTGAAAATTGGTGATGTTTCGAAACATTCAAACCAGGCAGTCCTGTTCACGCGGTCGCCTTCGGCTTGCCGTTAAACGATTTCTTCTTCGTGTTTTTCATGCAGCATTTCGATGCAGTTGGCGATCAGCGCCGTCCAGCCGGTTTGATGGCACGCTCCGAGTCCTTCACCGGTGTCGCCGTGGAAGAATTCGTGGAAAAGAATGTTGTCCTGCCATAAGGGATCGGTTTGCGAGAAAACTCCGCGTTTCATTCCCGGACGTGACTCCCCCGATTCCGGCTTGAGAAATATCTGAAGCAGTCTGCTCGTCATTACTTTGCTCGCCTGCTCCAGATTCATCCATTTTCCGGAACCGGTCGGGCATTCCACCTGGAAGCTGTCGCCATAAAATTCGTGGTAATGCTGTAGCGATTCAATCAGCAAATAATTGATCGGAAACCAGATCGGACCACGCCAGTTGGAATTTCCGCCAAACATCCAGCTATCCGATTCCCCAGGCACATACGAAACCGAATGATGTTTTCCCCGAATAGTTAACTCAAACGGATGCTGCTCATGAAACTTGGAGAGCGAACGGATTCCATAAGAAGAAAGGAATTCACTTTCGTCTAACAACACTGTAACAACCCGCTGTAAATTTTCTTTCGAGGGAACCGAAAGCAGCATTTTTAGTTTGCCATCTTCACACTGTGCAAAATTGATATGTTTGACCAGATTGTGTCGATATTTAATAAACCAATCCAGCTTTCTGCGGAAGTCGGGAAACTGATTGATCAATTCGCCATCGAAAACTTCCACAGTAATTAAGGGAAGAAGCCCGACCAGCGAGCGAACTTTCAACGGCACGTACTGACCATCAAGATGCAGGTGATCGTAATAAAACTGATCCGTTTCGTCCCACAACCCGGTCCCATCCAGTGAATTCATCGCATCGGTAATTCGCACAAAGTGATCGAGAAATTTGGAAGCCATCTCTGCATACGCAGCATCGTGGCGAGCAAGTTCCAAAGCGATCGAAAGCATCGTTCCGCAATAAAACGCCATCCACGCGGTTCCATCAGCCTGTTCAAGTTGGGTCCCCTCAGGTAGCCCTTTGGTACGATCAAAAACACCGATATTGTCCAGCCCCAAAAAACCTCCTGAAAACATATTGTCGCCATTGTTGTCAATCTGATTGACCCACCAGGTGAAGTTCAATAGCAACCTTTGGAAGGCACGTGCCAGGAATTTGTGATCTCCTTTCCCATCCTTGGCTGTCATTCGATAAACCCGCAAACAAGCCCAGGCATGCACGGGCGGGTTGACATCGTAAAACGCATATTCATAAGCGGGAAGCTGCCCGTTGGGGTGCATGTACCATTCCCGCAGCAAGAGTAGCAATTGCTTTTTCGCAAATTGAGGATCGACTCGCGCCATCGGAATCATGTGGAACGCCAGATCCCAGGCCGCAAACCAGGGGTACTCCCATTTGTCGGGCATCGAAATGATATCCCGTGCATACAGATGCTCCCACTTATTATTGCGGCCTTGTTTTCGCAGGTCCGAAGGTGGAGCGATGGTCTGGTCGCCTTCGAGCCATTCTTTCACAATGTAGTGATAAAACTGTTTCGTCCACAATAACCCGGCGTAAGCCTGCCGGGAAATCATTTTCTGCTCGGCATCTGCTTTTTCAGGAATGACAGTTCGATAAAATTCATCTGCTTCTGTTATTCGCTGGGCAAACGTCTGGTCGAAATCATCGCCAAAAGGTTTTTCAACCTGTTGATCTTCCCGACTCAAACGAACCGTAATCACTCGTGATTCTCCCACAGGAATCGATAAGTGATACACCGCAGCGGTTTTTGTTCCGTGATTATTTGGGTTGACGGCCTCTTGCTCGCCCTCAATAACCCAGCGATGAAAAGCATCTTTCACATAAGGCGAACTGTTCGGTTTATCGTACAGGGCTTCAAGATTTGTTTCGTTTTCGGTGAATAAAACAGGTCGTTTCTGCTTGTCCGGATGTTCCCCAAAATCGCAGCGAAACGACGCCAATGTTTCGTGAGTCGTCTTCACGCTTCCCGCTTCATCAAGTTGCATCCGTGGCTTTATCGTGCAACCTTCATGCTTGCACTCCCAGACCCAGGTATTGCGAAACCAAAGCGTGGGCAACACCCAGATATCCTCTTCATCGGGGCCATGATTGGTCACGGTGATACGAATAAGAAGATCGTTATCATCTTTTTTGGCGTACTCGGTCTGGACATCGAAAAAACGATTCTCTGCGAATAAATCGGTATCGGTAATTTCAAATTCAGGATCGTTCAGTCCTCGATTCCGGTTCTCTTGCTGAAGGCGTTGATACGGATATTCTGCCTGCGGATATCGATAGACAGCTTTCGCATACGAATGCGTTGGCGTGGAATCGAGATAGTAGTAACACTCTTTGACATCTTCCCCATGATTTCCTTCAGGGCCGGTTAATCCGTAGAGACGCTCTTTCAAAATCGGATCGCGACCGTTCCAAAGGGCAACCGAAAAGCAAAGCCTGCACTGCCGGTCGGTCCAGCCAAGCAAGCCATCTTCTCCCCAGCGATAAGCCCGACTGCGAGCCTGTTCGTGCGGAAAATCGGACCACGCCTCTCCTTCGGGCGAGTAATCTTCCCGAACCGTTCCCCACTGTCGTTCTGAAAGATACGGCCCCCACCGTTTCCAGTTTTTGGTCCGCTCGTAATTCTCTTCCAGTCGTCGATGCTCAGCCGTCATATTCGTTTCTTCCGTGGTTACTATGCTGTTCTGCCAGGCTCATATCAAGAATGCTGCGGAAAAGTGGTAGAATCTGTTAAATATTCGTAGGTTAGGCTTTCCAGCCTGACACCATCAAGCGAAAATCTATCAAGTGAATAATTGAGTTTGCAGGTAAAGCGAAAGTGGATCATTCTGGAAACCGAATTTGTCAGGCTGGAAAGCCTAACCTGCCGTTGCAGTCTGTTCTACAGGGATTAACTTCCCGCGTCCCATCGTCAAATGTGGATTGAAAATGTTTCTGACTGCTCGGAAAACTTCCAGGTCGGTTTCGTTGAACATGCGGGACATGAAGCCGATTTTTTCGATGCCGATCCCATGTTCTCCCGTAACCGTTCCGCCCAGATCAAGGCAGCGAGAAAGGATTTCGTCACTCGCTTCTAATACTCGTTTCACCTGTTCAGGATCTGTTTCATCAAACAGAATAATCGGATGAATGTTCCCATCGCCTGCGTGAAATACATTGAAAATTCGCAGGTCGTATTTCTTACCGACTTCCAAGACAAAAGGAAGCAGTTCCGGTAACTTTGTGCGGGGAACCACGCCATCTTGTGTGCAAAAACTGGTGCTGATTTTTCCGATCGCGCCAAACGCCTGCTTTCTGCATTGCCAAAGGGCTGCTCGCTGCTGAGGAGTGTTTGCTTTACGAATTTCCCGTGACTTCCCCGCTTCGCAAATGATATCGACCTGCTTAATTTCTTCCGCAGTCGCACAAGCGGGCCCATCCACTTCTATAATCAGGACCGCTCCTGCATCGGTCGGCAAGCCGTGATGGTAACGATCTTCCACCGCCCGCAGCATTCCCTGATCCATCAATTCCAACGCGGCTGGAATAATCCCGGAACCAATAATTTGGCTGACAACCTGCACCGCATCATCCAGCGTATCAAAAATAGCCAGACGTGTTTGGTAAGTTTGTGGATTCTTTTCGAGATGCAAAATCGCTTTGGTGCAAAAGCCGAATGTCCCTTCACTGCCGGTGAATAAGCCGACCAGATCCAAATCGGAAGAAAAACCTTGCGGGCCTCCCAGTTCTACAATTTCACCATCAGGCAAAACAATTTCCAAACCGAGAACATGGTTGGATGTCACTCCATATTTCAGCGTGTGCGGGCCGCCAGCATTGGTCGCGATGTTGCCTCCGATGGTGGATGCGCCTGCACTGGAAGGATCGGGAGCAAAATGCAAGCCGGTTCCTTGTAAGTGTTGATTCAAATTTCCATTCACGACGCCCGCATCGACTACTGCGTAACGATCAATCACATTGATTTCGTGAATCGTCTGCATCTTCGAAACAGAAACCATTACTCCGCCATCAATCGGCAGGCATCCCCCCGCCAGGCTTGTTCCGGCTCCCCGTGCAACAACAGGTACACCTTCTGCAAAACCTAATTTCATCACCGCAGAAAGCTGTTCGGTTGATTGCGGAAAAACAACAACATCCGGCATCCGCCGTTCCAGCAAATACCCATCACTTTCATAAACCAAACGTTCGACAGGATCATCCAGAACCTGAGTATCGCTTAGTATTTCACGCAATCGGTTGATAAAAGAGGCATCCAAAAAACATTCTCCCATATAATTGCTTAGCATCGACTAAACAATAACTGTCACATCTGTGTTCGTTTTACGTAGGATGGCGTGCTTGCACCCAGCTTCGCGTGACGGACTGCGTTCCATAACAGAAAAAAGTGAGAACAGTTATGACCCGACGATGGATTCACGAAAATGGAGGCCACATTTGATGGGTGCAAGCAGACCATCCTACGGATCATAGGTGCAGTAATTGTTTGACCGATGCTTATTACTTAGAACAAAGGGAATTCTAACACGATTCTTCCAGTTATTACAGGGCTACACGATGAGTCGTTGCGATTGAAGCAAGCAGGGATGGTAAAATGATTGAATTCACGTTTTAATCCGTAAAATCTAAGTCGGACAAGCCGGACCCAAACAGTGGGCTGATGAAAATCTATTGAACTGGGAAAAATAGGCGAGGTTAGAGTCAAAAGCTTGATACGAAATTATCTGTTTAGTTTTGGTGTAACTATTCAGCGGATCGGGTAACACAAACAATCCCGTTTAGGGTTGTCTGTGTTGCGTAGCAACCCGAGGGATTTATTTTCATGTCGCGTTTATTTTGATGCTCAACCCTTTCGCTCAATACCTCTGAGATCAAATAAAGGAGGATCGAATAAAGGAGTCAGGAACGAATGGCACTGTTGCTTGTTATTAAACGACTTATGGCGATTGCTTTGGTTTCTGTTTTTTTGATGAGCGCACAGCCGCCCCATTAGCTACTCGCGATTGA
>Ga0316209_1002690_pt1 | contig 13658 bp, 14 predicted proteins | sample 6monopyrite_MG_FD_204945 | JGI IMG/M metagenome (GOLD analysis project Ga0316209, IMG submission 204945) | Microbial mat bacterial communities from mineral coupon in-situ incubated in ocean water Damariscotta River, Maine, United States -... | ecosystem: Environmental > Aquatic > Marine >...
GCCAGGAGCGCACCCGTTTTCAGCGAGTGGGTGCGATGTTCCGCAACACCCGCAACGGGGACGGCTCGGAGTTCTTCAGCCTCAAGCTCGACTTCCCGGTCGCGGTCTCGGAGCTGGTGATGTTCCCACCGAGCGCGAAAGATCCCCAGGACTAAATCCTCTGACGAGGATGGGCCGCCCCAGGACGATCTTGGGGCGGCCCGATCCCTGTTCCAGGGATGCCGGTCCCTGCGCGTTCAACGGACGCACCCCGCCCGGAATGACCAGGCCGCGACAGACCGGCCAGTCAGCCTCAAGGGGGCCATCCACAAAAACCTATCGGCCAGGGCCTCCCGGTTTTTGCGGCAGAGATTTGGCAAGCCAAATCTGGCCTCCCTTGACCCTGCCTGTCCGCCCTGTCGGTGGGGTTTGCGCCCGCCCGCGGTTCCGTCCGAACACATGCGTGTTCGGTCAGACCCTCGGGCGGTGTTGGGGAAGGGGACCCATTGGACAGGGGGTTCGCCCGGTGGTGAGGGCGGCAGAGCCGCGTCCCTGCGGGCCGCGGGGGAAGCGGACACCAAGGCTGCCTGAACCTGAAGGCAACGTAAGTATATAATTGACAGCCTGGTATATTATCGTAAGGTAGGGGCAGCCTTGGTGGAAGGTGGCAGGAAATAGGGGGTCTTTCTTCGCATGTCTCGCTCAAAACGTCTCACGGATGCGCAACGCATGGAGATCGTGCGCGAAGCAGCGGACGGAGTCTCCACGTCCGCGCTTGCGGAGCGGTTCGGAGTGACGCCGCGGGCGGTGCAATACACGGTGAAGAGTGACGCAGAGCGCCAGCGCGATACAGCGGTTCCGGTCTTGGCGGTGAGTGTGAAAGTTACCCCTGACGAGATGGCGGCGTTCGATGCGGTGCTAGCGTCAGCCGAGATCGAGACCCGCTCTGAAGGGCTGCGCCGATTGATGCAAGCGGCAGGTGGCACCTTTGTGGCGGACGCCCAATTGGCGGAAGAGATGGCGCGTTATCGCGCCTCTTTGAATGACGTTGGAAACGGTGTCGCCCAGATTGCCAAGCAGATGCAAAAGGCCAATCGGGTGGGGCAGGGAACGGGCCCCGAATTTTCCGAGTTGCGGCTTGCACAGATGCGTGGGTTGGCGCGGTTCATTCTGGATTCAGCAGACGAGATTGACCTGCTTGTGCGCCGCCGTCGTGATGCGATGCAGCTGGAAGCGACGGCTGCCTTGAGGGAGTTCGCCCATGCGGCTGAATGATGCCAGACGGGCTGCCGTTGCGGTTGGTGCCGTCACCGGAGAGATATTTGAGGATGGGTGGAGCCGGATCCGAGGCTCGATGCAGGGCCTGCATGTCTCCAAACAAAAGCAGATGGTGCGCGCCGCTGCGGGACATCGGGCAGCTGTGTTCAAGGCGATCCGGGGCGGGGGCACCCACACCAAATCACAGCTGTCCAACCAGCTCGAATACCTCACAACGAAGTCCACTCATATCGTCGACAGCAGCGGGTTCCTGGATGGCAAATCCATGCTTGATCGCGGCGAAATCAAAGACCTGACAGAGCGCTTTGCCAAGCGCTGGAGCGCCGGGTTCAAACCCGTGCTGGGGCAGACCACACATCTGCTGATGTCCTTCCCCGTCGGCACGCGCGGAGAAGACGTACGCGACATCGCGACCGACGTGGCCGAGCGGTTTTTCCAAACCGATGAGGGGCACTTCGATTACATCATCGCGGTGCATGAGGACCGCGACCACCCGCATGCGCATCTGGTGTTGAACCGCCGCTCGCAAGAGGGTGAGTTCTTCTATTTGGCGCGCAATCATCGGTTCAACTATGACGACTTCCGGCTGGCGATGGTCGAAGAAGCGGAAAAGTATGGCGTGCGGTTGGAAGCCACGCGGCGGGTGGATCGCGGCGAGGTGCACTACCCGGCCAGGACCCGTGAGGTATATGCTGCCAAAGAAGAGGGCAGGGTGCCAGTCGAGCGCGAACGGGTGGGTAAAGACCTGACCCGCACGCTTGCCGAGATCGCAAATACCAAAACCATGTTCCACTCGCTGGCTGCCGAGGCGTCCTCTGAGAACCGTGAAGACATTGCCGAAGTGCTGTTCCGTGCGGGCGAGGTTCTGGCGAAGGGTGGTCACGTTGAAACCGCAGGAGGCATTTACATGGCCGAAGACGATACGTTCGAGGATCTGCGCAGCCGTTACGCGGAAAAGGTCGCCAACATCACAGACCTGATTGCCGCCAAGCCGGATGCAGAGCGGCCCGCGCTGGAGAAGTCCCTCAACACCATCCAAGCGCGGGTGCAGCATATGCAGCCGCTTGGGCTACGGTCCAATTCCCTCTCGGAGGTGCCGTCAGAAGGTGGGGTCTATTCCGAAGCCAATATTCAGCAAAGCCAGCTGGAGCGTCTTGTCGAGCCCCGGGTGCGCGCCCGCGTCGATGCGGCACTGCGCGGCACGGGGATCAGTACATCCGAGGTTGTGGCTCGGATGGAGACAGGTGCGCAGAACGCGGCTCTGGAACATCACTGGATTGCGGATGATTTGTCCAAGGTGGCCGAAGCGAAGGATCTCAATCTGGAGCGCCGCGCGGATTTGGAACAGGCACGGGATATTCTCAATGATGTACATGTACAGCTGGGGACCATGCTGGAACGGGAAGGTGTGCTGCGCCGAGACGGGGTTATTGAAGACGCCCGCGAGGTGCAGGCGCATGTCACAGACGAGCTGATCGAAACCGCTGCCAATGCCGTTCGCGTCGAGACCCGGATTGATAACCGAGACGACGCCGTGATCGAAAGCCGTGCCGTAGAGCGTTTGGAAGACGAACAGCGGAACTATCTGCGCGACCATCCAGAGCTGATCGCGCGCCCGACCGATGTGATCCGCGTGGATGAAGAAGGCAGGGCGGTGATCGTAGATCGGGCCGTTGCAGAGCGGGTTATCGTTGAGGTTGAAGCGGCGCGTTTGGGCGCACACAGCAGGACGCCAATCTCGGTTTCCGTCGCGCGCGATCTACAGACGCGATATCCCGATATGCCCGAGCAGCTGGCCGAGGGTCTCGGCGACACATACGCGCGTGTCTATGAAGCGCGCGATGCTGAACGGGAGGAAAACCTTACGGAGCGCGAGACAACTACGATTGAAACGCCTGAACTGGCCCGTGTTCTCGCCCACGAACGGGCAGGGGACCTTTCGTCACCCCTTGAGACTGCAACTGAACGCGAGGCCTTCCGCACCGAGGTAGCGCGGGTTTTGGATGCGGCGCAGCTGGATCGCCTGAACGATGGCGACAGCGACGCTTTGGAAAACGTGATCGAAGATCGCCTCGACCGGCTCTATGCCGCAAAGGTCTATTTGCAATCGGATGCTGCAACGGCAAACTCGGAGGCGTTGCGACAGGTTGTCGATGAGCTGGCAGACGTAGAAGTCGAGAGACACCGCGCGGCGGACGTGGACGGCGAAACTGAGCGGGGCCAGGTCCATTGAGTGGATCCATGGGCAAGGCTTGGATTGCCATCGGGGTGGTTCTGGTCACTTTGGTGGCAGGTGCGATGGGCTACACCGTCGCCTCAGCCGTGCTGACCTTTAAGGCACTTGGGTTCAGCGCCGATATCGATTTTGGATATATCGCGCAGAATTACCTCTGGATCAGAGATCGACGGCCAGATGATTTCCAACTGATCAATCTGATCATCGGCGGTGCTGCCGTCGCCGGGCTGATGATGAGCCTTGCCATATCCGGGTCCGCCCTCACACGCTTTGGTCAGACCCATTGGCAAAAGCGCGGCGAGATGAAAGCCAATGGCTTCTTTGGTAAACCCGGCACTGGTTTCATCCTCGGTAAATTGGGCAGCCCAAAGTCGCGGGCCCGCTACATCACCTCCAAGGTCTTTCCCCATGCGCTGATCGTGGCACCAACGGGGCGCGGTAAAACCAGTGGCTTTGTGATCCCGAACCTGCTGACTTGGCAGGGGTCTGCCGTCACGTTGGATGTAAAGGGCGAATGTTTTGAGGCGACAGCGCGACATCGTGCGGCCCAGGGCGACAAGGTTTACCGCTTTGCGCCCACTGACTGGGAAGGCAAGCGGACGCATCGCTACAATCCGCTTTTGCGCATCTATGAGCTGAAAGACCCCGCGCGTCAGCAGATGGAATTGCAGCTGCTCGCGACCTTGTTCCTGCAAAGTGACAATGATCGCGTTCAGGGTCTTCTGAAGGGTGGGATCGATCTCTTCGTGGCCGCAGGCCTTTTGGCCTTCCAGCGTAAGAAACCCAACCTGGGCGAGATCTACCGGATCGCCGCCTCGGGGGGCAACAAGCAGAAAGAATATGTGGCGCGGGGCCACGAGATCGACAACAAAGCAGCAAAGTTGATCTTTACGCGGCTGGCCTCCACCAACAATGACACGCTGACCTCCTATGTCTCGCTTCTGATGACCTCAGGTTTGGATCAATGGCAGAACCCCGCGATTGACGAGGCAACGCAGGTTTCCGACTTTGATTTCCGCACGATCCGCAAAAAGCCCTTCACGGTCTATCTGGTCGTGCAGCCCTTGATGGTGAAGCCACTCGCTCCACTGATCCGGTTGTTTTTCTCTGACCTTCTCTCGGCGATGCAAGAGAAGGAACCGGGCAAAGATGAGCCTTGGCCTGTGATGATCATGCTCGATGAGTTCAACCGTCTTGGTAAAATGCCGATTGTGGTCGAGAGCATAGAAACCCTGCGCACCTATCGCGGACATCTGGCGGTGGTCACCCAAACCATCCCCGCCCTCGATGAAATCTACGGTGAAAACACTCGCCGCGCGTTGCAGGGCAACGCAGGCGTAAAGCTCTACCTCACTCCCTCAGATGAAAAAACCATCGAGGAGCTGAGCAAGGCTGTGGGCAAGACAACAAAGACAGTTATCACTCGATCGCGGTCCATTGGGAAGAACCCGTTTGAGGGGCGCAGTCAGTCCACGCGGACCGAAGAAAGCTCGCTCTTGCCCGAAGACGAGGCACGACGACTGCCGCTGGATGAAATCGTTATGGTTGTGGATGCCCAAATGCCGGTGCGGGCCAAGCGGATCCAGTATTATGATGATCGACTGTTTGGTGCAATCCACGGGGCGCAGTCAGGGGAATTGCCGTTTCCAGTGATGGGGAGTGGCAAGGCAGAAGCGCATGAGCCGGATGAGCGCCCAGGCGTTTCACGAGAGGTCAGCTCAAGTAAATCTGTGTCGCACGCTAAGAAAAGTTCAGGGACTGTTCAGACGGTTGTTGAAGATAAGCGGCGCCAGATGGAAATGGATTTTATTGACCAGGCTGAGCTGCGACTTGAAGAACGCGATAGTGGCGATAGAGACCGCCTTGATGAGGCTGTGGATGATCTGGGAGGATTGGAAGACCATTTGACGCAAGGTGGGAACGTTGCAAGCTAAAATGGGCCCGCTGTTTGCGACAGTGTTCGTCATCGCTCAGAAAACTGATCGTCCGCTGCACCTCGTTTGTAGATATGCCGTTACCCGCGAAACATTTGCGCGCGCCATTGCTGCGGGGATGAAAGTGTCGCCAGTTTCTACCTCGCAGCATTCCGCCGCTGCCTGTCAATATGTTAAAGATTACCTGTTCTGATGACACGATAGAATCGACGTGTTAAGAAATTGTCAAATAGATAACACATCGAGAGCCTCATGTTAAAACCCTCCTACAAGATTACGCCGCTGCCGCCATCTGTTGATCTTGATACGGTTCCAATTCTGAAGGCGCTTGCGAGCGCTAATCGTGCTTTGGCTGAATTAAAAGGGCGGGCAGCAACGATCCCGAACCAAACCATCCTGATTGATACGCTGGCGTTGCAGGAAGCAAAGGCCAGTTCCGAAATCGAAAACATCGTGACCACACAGGATGACTTGTTTCAAGCGGACCTGTTTCCCGAGGGCCCCTCAAGTGGCGCAGCCAAAGAGGTAGCCCTTTACCGGGATGCGCTAAAGCTGGGGTTTGACCGTCTGCGCGCAACGGATGGGCTGATCACCAACAGCACCCTGATCGCCATGTTCCAGCTCTTGAAACAACGCGACGGCGGGTTTCGCGAAACTCCAGGCACGGCGCTCAAAAACGAAACAACGGGCGAGATTGTCTTTGTGCCGCCCCAAGATGCGCGGGAAATCGTCAGCCTGATGTCCGATCTCGAGCGCTACATCAACGCAGAGCATGAGGACGATCTGGACCCGCTGGTTCGGATGGCACTGATCCATCACCAATTCGAAAGTATCCACCCTTTTCCGGACGGCAATGGGCGGCTTGGGCGTATTCTCAACGTCCTGTATTTGGCACGGACTGGCCTTCTCGACATTCCGGTGCTCTATCTCAGCCGCTACATTACGCAGAACAAGGACACCTATTATCGGCTCTTGCAGGCCGTTCGAACAGAGGCTGCATGGGAGGACTGGGTGCTGTTCATGCTCAACGCTGTTGCCGAAACCTCGGCCACAACGCTGCATTTGGTTGAGGGCATCCGCCAGCAGATGGCGGACACCAAGACGAGGATGCGTGCGGACCTACCCAAACTCTATTCCCAAGACTTGCTCAACAACCTCTTCCGCCACCCGTACACGCGGATCGATTATGTGGTCCAAGACCTTGGGGTTTCGCGTCAAACGGCCGCAAAATACCTCGACGAGCTTGCGGACAAAGGGATCGTCCAAAAGGTACAGGCAGGGCGTAACAACTATTTCATCAACGTTGAGTTGGTTGCGTTGTTTCTGGAAGTGTCGAGCGGCGAGACGCGGCCACTTTAGTGCCAATTAGTTTTGCAATGCCATGTTGAAACCATTTAGGCGTAATGCCGCAAACGTAAGACACGGCTACAACCAAAAACAGGGTCGTCGCAATGACGCCCAGCCACGGCGACCAACCCGCAACCCATATGGGCAATGCCACTGTCGGAAGCCCGATGATAAAGCCACCAAGGCGATCTGCTACTCTACTATGGTTCATTCCCGGTCACCTCTTTTAAGTCAAGTTTTGCAAGGCGCTCATGTTCCATTTGCTCGCCCCACTGCTTCATTTCGTCCGCGTCAGAAAACCCATGCCACATGGCACATAGGTCGGCCTGCTCTTTAAGTACAATTTTTGCGTCTGGATCGGACATGCTCATCGTCGCCCCAATCTGCCTAGCCTCGCAAGCTGAGCTAGCATTTGCGATCCAGTCCCGGTCGATGGACTGCCCCCTGTGGGTGTCACATTTGCCATTCCCGGCCGTTGAGGCATTTGTTGCACTCCAAACATCTGACGCGCTCTGAGTGCGGCGTATTCTGCCCCACTTGCCCCACCAACCAGATAGCGGTTGTAGGCTTGCTGACTACCCATGGCGGCACGCGCAAAGCCGTAACTTCCGCCCAAGCCGCCGGACAAAGCAGGCATCATGATGTTTCCGGAAATCGCCCGCACGATGAAGGGCGTGGCGATGATGAACCCCTTGGCCATCAGCACCATCATAAAGAACGGGATGAGAGCCCCGATGTTAGTCGCTCCTTCGGGATCACCAAGCTCTCCGATCAGCGCTGAAGAAACCCCGGTTATTGTCGCAAACACACCAGCCACGACAATGGGATAGATCGCAAAGGAGACTAGCGCTGACAGCCACCGCGCAAAGTAATCTTTCGTCACGTCGAATAGCGTCAGGAAAATCATCACGGGCGCGATGCCAATAAGCAGGGCAATCATCAGACGCGACGCGACTAAGATAAACGCAGCCAGCCCGCCCAATATCGACAGCATCAACACGCCAACGATATCGAGCATGGCCCCCGCCATCCAGTTTAACTCTGACCCTGCTGCATTCAGATATTCCCCAAGCTCTGCGATCAGCCGGTCAAACTCTTCTGCGAAGGTGCCGGAGGGGCCGGGCACGCCGCCACCAACCGAAGCAACAAGCGCGCCTGCAATACTGTCGATCCCTGCGAGGATCGCGGATGATAGTGCGTTGAACTGCACCCAATTGGTCGCAAATATCCCGATGAGCCCGATCTTGACCGCAAGCCAGAACGCCGTTCGCCCGTCCATCGCTTTGTACTGATAGATCATGTTCAGAAAGACGAAGATCACAACGACCGTAGTTCCAAGGACGAGCAGCGTCCCCACCGTTGCGGCAACAGACCCGAACTGTGTTTCGGCGGCGGTGTCGAGATAGCCTTGGGAGGTTTCAACGAAGTAGGTGACAACGCTCATCTCAGGAGTTCCCTACCAATTGCCTGCGGCTTCGCAGATTGCTTGGGCTTGAGATCGGAATTCATTCGCACGGCGGTTATAAAAATCCGAGGCTTGCAGCATTTCTGAACGGTCCGCATCGGCGTGGTTTTCTCGGAAGGTGCCTTCGGCTGTGTCCCAGGTCGGGAAGCGCGTGGCGCAGTCGCAGGATCCCGTCTCAACGACCCGCTCCATGTTCTGTGCCCGATAGATGTCTTGGACCAAGACGCGCTGGTAGGCGTCTCGTAGCGCGATGTTTTGCATCCAATCTGGCTCGTTTGGGCGCTCAGAGCAGACATCCGGAATGCTCTCGAGGCTGGGGATCAGATTGCGCTCGGCCACCACGGGCGGTGCAATTAGCCCCAAAACAATCGTGAGCCAAGTGAGACGGACTGTCCCATGCATCACCCTTTGCCTCCAACACCTGCACCTTCGGAGGTTTCACGTTTCAGGAATGCCGTGTGGCCAATATTGGCAAATTCCGAAGAACTGATTGAGACGACCTCCCACCCGATCTGGCCTTTCGCATTCAACGCGGCCTGCATCTCAATCAGGCAGTTTTTGCGATCCATCGGGAACGACAGGATCTCGTATTCATAGGTTGTCATGCTGATGCTCCAATCTGTTCCATACCGGGCAGGTAGAATTCGGTGATGCCGCGCGCGCCGTTGTGACGCCCGGTTTGTATAATCACGTCAATGGAATTTTCGATGTATCGAACCATGTCCGCATAGGTCATTGGGATTTCTGTTTTGAGGGCGGCGATTGCCAATCGCTGTACCGCCAGTTGCGGGGTTTCGGCATGTAGCGTGGTCATTGACCCGCCGTGACCTGTGTTGATGGCCTCCAGGAAGGTCATGGCCTCTTTGCCGCGCACCTCGCCGAGAATGATACGATCCGGCCGCATGCGCAGCGTCGCGGTAAGAAGAACGTCTGCGGTCTGGAACGCCGCATCGCGGTTGGCGATAAGAGTCACGACGTTTGGTTGCGCGGGCAGAAGCTCGGCGGCCTCCTCGATCGTGACGATCCGCTCCTCAGCGCCGACATGGGATAGAATTTTGCGGGCTGCCACGGTTTTGCCGGTCGAGGTACCACCCGAGACGATCATGTTGAGCCTATTCTCAACGCAAAAGGCCAGCGCATCGTCAATCACGCCGGCTGCCACGACCGCGCGTAATTGTTGGGTTTTTTCCTGCCGCAGTTCTTCGAGCTTGCGCTCTTTGCCAAACAGAAACGACAGCTCAATTTTATTGAGGGAAAGACTTGAGAAGAACCGCAAGCTGATCGACATGGCCGACATTACGGCAGGCGGTGTGATGACCTGTGCACGGATCGGGCGATTTTTGTAGGCAATCGAGACTGAGACAATGGGCCTGTCCTTGCTCATGGTGGTACTGGCGCTGGAGGCAATCTGATTGCCCAAGTCCTTAACTTCAGTCTCCGTCAACGATTGGTCCAGAAGGCGCATGAAATGATCGCCCTGGAATTCACCCCAGCAGGTGCCGTCGGGGTTGATGCAAATCTCGATGACATCTTCGCGGGACGCCGCGTCCAGCTTATCAAGCGAGGTTTGAAGATAACTCAGCGACATGGGATCAAAAGATCTCCAGATCGCGGTCAACCATGACGGTGACGCGGGCACCTTGGTCGACATAGATAACGGGACCGATGGAGAGATAGTCGCTGATCACGCTGTCAGTGGCATCGGCCAGATCATCACCAACATCCTCGAGAACGCCAGCGGCGGCTTCGTCTTCGACAGAGGCTGCGGCCGCACTCGGGGCCGCCGAGATGAGCGAAATCAGAGCTGCCGAGCCAAACCGTTCCGCAAAGCGGGTGTCCACGAAGCCGGTCACGCCGGAGCGTCCCAATTCATCCCCACCAAAGGAGCTAATCTGGATGGTTTGATTGTCCGGTAGGGTAATCCGGTCCCAGGCGATGGTGACGCGCTGCTGCGCAATATCTAGCCCCGAGCGATAGCGCCCAATCAGGCGCGACCCGCGTGGGATGAGAAGACGGGATCCGTCAAAGCTGAAGACATCTTCGGAGACGACGGCGCGGGTTTGACCGGGTAGGGAGCTGTCGAGTGCCGTTTCCATGACGGCTTGGATCATCGTGCCTTGAATGATGGTGTTGGAAGGGTTGGCGATCACCTGTGCTTGGGTGACGGAGGTCGGCAAAGCGCCGTTCAGGACAAAGTCCGTGACTTCGCCGAATGTGCGCTCGGCAAGCGGTGTTTCATTCGCTCCTGACGTTCCGCCAAATGCAATTGTAGGAGATGCGATGCGGCGATCCTGAAACGCGCGCTCTTCTGCCGCGCGGCGCTCAAGATCCGCCATGCGGCGTGCCTCCTCTTCACGGCGTAACCGTTCTGCCTCTCGCGCAAGGAGGTCTTCCTCGGACGGTCCGATAGGGACTGGCGCAGGCACTGGCCGATTGGCCTCCAGTTGGGCCAGCTCCAGGTCCATACGGATTTGTTCCAGCTCGCGATCACGCGCCTCCAATTCGTCCTGAAACAGCTGTTGCGCTGCCTCCGATGCAGTTTGCAAGGCCGTGATCTGAGCGGTTAGCCCATCAATAGCGTCCGCAGCAGCTGTATCTTCTTCTACCACTGGTTCTGGAGCATTGCGCAAATCCTCGATCTGGGCCTGAAGGGCAGCCAATTGCGCAAGAAGCTCCGCGTTGGGCTCGATAGGTGCAGCCGGGGCCACGACAATCTGAGTTTCCGGGGCAGGGGGCGGAGGTATGGCTTCGATCGCACCAAAGCCGTCACCCTCATTTTGAAACACATCAGGTGTGGCTGTTGGCAGAGCCGTTTCCTCATCTGGTCCGGAGACCATATAGAGAACGGCGCCACCGGCACCAACGAGTGCGACGACGATGAGGGCAAGAAGGGGCGAGCGTCTAGCCTTAGGTGAACCCCCGCGATTTCCGCCCTTTTCTAGTGCGGCGAGGCGTTTCTCGAGCTCTGCGTCTCCTGTATTGCTCATGATGACGCCCCTGCAGGTGGGGTCGCCTGAATGCAAACCACCTCATCCCCGAGACGCAGCACCCACTGCTTGTTTACGCCTGAGACGCGGATCACACCGTCCTCAATGGCCTGCGTGTTTACCGTGCGCTCACGGCCACTGGAGTATCGGAAGATGGCTGGCACAGGCGCATTTCGGGCAAATGCGAAATACGTAAACGTCCCATCATCCCAAACGCGCGTCGGGGTGAACTCGGACTGATTGCTGGCCCCGTAGTTATAGTTGGGGGCTTGCAGTGCGATCGCGCGAGTAGGCCTCGCGTCGTCATCAGGATAGCGAAACTGCACCACATAGAAGGTAGGGCTTTGGGTCTCTTGGACGTTGAAGTAATAGCTGCGCCGGTTGGTATAGACCGTCACGTTGGTATGGACGCCGCGCGCAACTGGCTTGATTGCAAAGGCCTTTCCGCCGGGAACGCCGTCGATTTCAAAACCTTCAGTGTCGCCTGCAATGATGGAACGAATGCTTTCGCCCTCACCGAATTCGACTGTTGTCACGTGGGTGAGGGAGACGTTGAGGCGATAGACCTCGGCCTCTTGATAAGTGGCCAATCGAACGCGACTGTCATTGGGTCCGCCACGCGGAATGGCTTCAGCAATGGCCAAACCCGGCATCACGGCAAGCACGAGAATACTGAACAACTTTGTAAGCAAACTAGTTCTCCAATCTGTCGGAGCGGATGGAATATTCCAGCACGGTGAAGCCGAAGGGATTGGTCCAGACTTGGTCGATGGATCGGCTGGCTTCGGGGCGGAACTCAAAGAGCAGGGTCGCGGTGAACAGGCCGGTCTGGACGCCATTGATGGAGTTGAGGCGCTTGCGCAGGCGGACCGTGGCACGATTGACGCCGATCCGGTTGATGCTGAGGACTTCGACATCCAATCGACCGCTCGTGCCATAAAGCGTGGGCGGATAATCCGCATTTGCACTGTTCCAGATTTGACGCAGGGAGGCTTCGGCCGCGCCATCAGAGCGGCGCAGTACACTTCTGACCCGCACATCATTGTCGAGTTGGTTATAGACCTCGCGATCACTGATGTAGCGGAAGACTTCCGCTTCAATGATGGCCTGGTTTTCTGTGACGGTCGTTGCCCCAATAGAAGCCTCCGGCAGGGCAAAGCCGGTCGCGGGATCATAAGGCACCACGACAGGCGGCGGATCGACATCGAGGATTGCGACGGCGGCAGCACTCAGACACCCGAGAATGCCAAAGATGAGGCCAATCAATCCAAGACGTTGCCAGAGCCGTTCTCGACGCAGGGCACCGTACACCAGCTCTTCTTCAATAATGTCTTGTTCACTCGCCACGCATCACACCCCAGGTTCAATCAGCACTGAGATCAGGCAAGGTGAAATCCATGAACCGCTGCTCTTCAGCAATTGTGGCGGCATCGATTACACCGCCGGTGCCGTCACCGACGGTTTGAATGGCTTCAAGCTGCCACATGGCAACAAGCGCAATCGCAAGTTCTGCCGTCACGCGCGTGTTAAGATCGACGCTTTCCTTCAACTCATCCATGTCGTCAATAAGACCGACCAGCCGATCAACGCGCTCAAGCGATTGGCCTGCATCGCCGTAGCTGTTTTGCGCTGCGGCCGAGACCAGCGCGCCAGTTGTGGCTTGGGTCGCAATCCGGTTGGCGCTTGCGTTCCCACTACTGGCCATTTCTGAAAGGGTATCGTCATCAAAACCAAGGTCGGCCAGAACGCGGTCCATCTGGGTTTCGATCTCGCCTGCGCCCGACCCGGACAAACCAGAAAAGTCCCCATTCTTGATGGCCTCGATGGTCGCGATGATATCGCCGAACTCTTGGTCCAAAAGGCCGTTGAGCTCATCCTCCATCTGCGTCCGGATAATCTCGGGCAATTCCGCAAGACGGGTGAGAGCCTCATAGGTCCGTTGCAGTTCCGCGAGTTGGTCCGTGAGAGTGGCGAGTTGTTCGCGCAGCTGCACCAGCTGCTCGTTTTGCAAGATCTCGTCTTCGATCATTTGTCGTAGCTGCTGGATATTTTGAGCGATATTCTGGGTGTCGACCACAGGAACGCCCTGTGCGATTGCCGAGGAAGGTGAGATTGCGTGGAACCCTATGGCAAGCGTTCCAACCAAGGCAGTCCTCAAAAGCCATTTGGATCGATGCATCAGTCCAACTCCTCAATTGTGAAATTCATAAAACTGCCTTCGGCCATCCGAGCGGAGGCTTGGGCCAATTCAACCACGCTCAAGGCCCTTGTTCTTGCCGCTTGCAGGCGAATGCGCGCGGCCACGTGTGAAACGGCATGCAAGATTGACCCCTGTATTGGGGTAATCGGCGTCCAAAAGTGACCCCTCCGATATTTCGTTTCAGAATCTTCCTCAAAGGATTGAGGGAGCGCGTTGGGGATGTTGGTTGTGG
>Ga0316209_1002692_pt1 | contig 13644 bp, 8 predicted proteins | sample 6monopyrite_MG_FD_204945 | JGI IMG/M metagenome (GOLD analysis project Ga0316209, IMG submission 204945) | Microbial mat bacterial communities from mineral coupon in-situ incubated in ocean water Damariscotta River, Maine, United States -... | ecosystem: Environmental > Aquatic > Marine > Coastal...
GCTCTTTCCACTTATAAAGCTGGTTTCGTCTTATGCCTAGTTCCATCGCTATTTCACTGGGTTTACGTCCTGACTCTTCCATCAGGCGTAGTGCTTCAAGCTTAAATTCTCTGGTATAGGTTTTGTACGGTTTACGTGTTTTCTTCATGTTTTGGATACTCCTCCGAGACTCTATTGTCTCTGATTTAATGTATCCGTTAAACTAGGGGAGCTTCAATCTGACCCCAGTTCTCGTTATTTTTACGTCTCATTTAACTGGGCTCCAAACTTTTTATTTCACTTAATATGCAACGAATTTTTTCATTACTGAAATTTATAAAATTTATTTGATATATAACGTCTAGATGTCTTATATATAGATATACTACGTTGACTATAGACCCCTCATTCATAGCATTGACAACTATCCCAGTAATATTTTTATTTATCATAACTTTATCAATTTGACGAACATTTTCAGGAACAAGGCCTTGTTTTAATTTTAATGAAATAACTTTTGTAGTTAACAGCTTAGGGTCATTAACATCTAACAAATCATCTGGTGTAGAATCCAATATATATTCTAAGACATCAAAATTTGTAAAGTCGCTGAAAGAATTCGTTATCTTCAAATCATTAGCAACATCAGCATTTGGCTTAAATATATTTACATCAATTGAGCTAATAAAAGCTGACAATGCTTTTCCATCATCATATCTAACCGTTAAACTGTCTGATTTTATATTCTTATCTATATACACCGGCACTAGTAAATTAAGACTCTTAAACTTCAATTCATCCCATGAATGCTTCCCCTCATCAAAACATTGCAAACCTGATATATTTAGATTCTTTGACTCAGGAACAACATACATATAAGCATAATCTTCCTTATTATATTTATGTTTTTCATTATATAGATATCCAAATAATATAATCTTATCCATATAAACAAACAACAAAATGACAATGAAAACTAATAACATTGCATATTTGAATTTATTATTCATAATTAATTTTTAGTTGTAGGGCAACTTCCATTCTCATCATTATTTGGGAACTCGGGATTTGGGATTTTCTTGGCTCGATCTGGCAGTAGTCTCTTAAGTGCATCACTTAAACCTCGCCCATAATACGCGTCCGCAGATTCCTTAACAGCATTTGCAGCAGTTCCTGGTGTTGCAGAATCAGCATCCATCCACTTTTGTAAATTTTCATTAGTAGGATTCTTTATGTAATTATTATATGCCTCTTGTTTATTATTGGAATTTTCTCCTAATTCATGAAGAGCACTAATGCTTCCCATTAATCCTTGTGGATCTATATATCTGTTTGGGTTCCCAAAAACATAACCGTAAGTATTAATCCCACCAAACAACCCAATAGGATCACTAGTCAAATACCGACCCAACTCTGGATCATAAGTCCTAAAGTAATTATAATGCAACCCACTCTCCCCATCATAATACTGCCCAGGAAAACGAACATTCATCCCAATACTAGCGCCATCTCCATCAACATCCTCATCCACTACTGCTTTACCAAACGGATCAAAACTCGCCGTCCAAACCACTATGCCAAACATATCTGTCATCTTAACCGGTGTACCCAAATAGTCGTTATGCACGAAGTAAATATCGCCATCACCATCGGCTGCATAAGCCTGTGGGATAATATTCTGGTAGAGCTGTGCAAACATTTCTTCCAGTCCGTCTACAGAAAAATTGAACCAGCTAAGTTGCAAACCTAACAGTACGCGTTGCATCAATAACAAGTCCTGAATATTTAACGTACCATCCTGATTAATGTCTGCCTGTTCCTGCTCGGTTGGACTAGGTGTGCGTGTACCTAATACAAATTGCATCAGTAAAACATAATCACCTACGTTAAATTCACCATTGAGGTTAATATCGCCATAGCTGGTATTATCATCGAGTGGATCGGAATTAAAGGCCACCTCTTCACTATCACCGACGCCATCATTATCGCTGTCTCCACTATAGATCGATGTACCGTGGATGAAGATTTCATCCAGATCACTTAAGCCATCACCATCCTGATCCGGCAAGACGGGATTGCTACCCTGCTGATCTTCCTGCGCGTTATTGATACCATCAATATCAGTATCGGGGGAATATTTGGCAAGCAGCTGACCGTTTAAGTAGATATATTCGAACAACACATTTCCGTTGATATCGGTCTCGGCCATGAGCTTGCCATCGGTATCGTAGATAAAATATTTACCGCTACCATCGGCCATGGTTTTACTGGTACGTTGACCTAAGCCATTGTACTGGTAAGTAGCTTTGAGCACTCCGTTATCAAATACTTCGAACAAACGATTGTGTTTGGTATAACTGTAACCCCGCTCTCCAATACTGAGTGTATTACCATTATTATCCAGTGATACATTATCCAGACCGCGCATAGTCAATCGGTTTGACTGTGGCTGGTATGTATTATCGGTTACGTTACTATCTTCTGTTAATGCCGTGCGATTGGCATTTTTATCATAACTGTAACTGCGTGAACCAAATTCACCAGTGGCCGTGCTCAAACGATTATGTTCATCGTAAGCAAATAGTGATGTAGAGCTGGCAATCGCATCATCGCGCTGTTTCAAATTACCATTTTCATCGTAATCGACATAGTTAAGTTCGAATACGCTAAAAATACTCTGTGCAAAAGGTCGATAAGCGGTATCTTTACTTTGGCTTAATGTCAGGCCACTGCCATAGACCAGATTACTAACATCACCAAACGGTTGATAAGCAATATTGGCTGCCAACGGTGTCGTACTGCCATTGCGTTCAAGTGATACCTGCTCCACCTGTCCGGCCAGATTATAATCATATTGTACGATGCCACCTGATGGGTAGGTAATCGTTTTCAGGCGGTTGGCCGTGTCATAGTTATATTGCAGTGACTGCTGTGCTGCCACATTACCAAACGCATCGTACTGATAATGTTGCGCATTCTGGTTATTGCTAACCCGACAAAGCCGACCGATACCATTCTTGCAACTGTCGTACTTGAAGGAATAGTTATCGTCTGCATTGCTGGTCGTCATTGAAGTTAATCGATTGAGTGCATCATAGCTGTAGTTTATGGTTTCACCATTGGCATTGATAAGGGTGGTGATATTGCCGGCATCGTCATAACTGTAGCTGGTTAGACCGGTATCGTCACTGGTTTGGCTTAACTGGTTACCCAGATCATCATAGCTGTAGACCGTGGCACCATTGACCGGATTTTGCACCGAGATCAGATTATCCTGCACATCATAATTAAGCATGGTGAGCGCATCCGCCGTCTGCGGAGAGGTGCCGCCCATATCCTGATTAATCTGCGTTAACCGGCGTAAACTATCGTAACCGTAATCTGTGGTTACGTTTTTACCATCAACCGTTTTATCCAGTGTGCCATCGGCTGACCAGGTCTCGGTATAGTTTTCATTAACCTGAGTGCGAAGTTGCAGGCGATTATAACTATCAAAGGTCTGGGTCAGCTGTTTGTGTAATGCATTATCAACATCGCGGATATTTTCCTGTTCGACATTACCTTCGCTATCGAGGATGTATTCGATGTTATTACCTAAACCGTCAACGATACCGGTCAGACGACGTGCAGTATCATAATTTAAAGTGAGTGTGGCTTTATCACTGATATCAAATCCGGATGTGATAGTTTTCACTTCTCCGGTCGCCAGATAAGTCCATTCCGTAAGATGCTTTTCACCTGTATTTAGATCATGTTGCTGTTGTGATTTCAGACGACCATTACCGGGGAAATAATCCAGTGTGAGCTCTACGTTATTGGCATCGAGGTAGGTTTTAATCTTACCCGTTGCGGTATAAGTAATATTGCTATACAGGTTCATATTTAACGGTGAAAAAACATTTTTCATGCGTGCGCGGTTATATCCTTCACCGGCGTCATCTGGGTAATACGTTATGGAATAGACATCACTGACATCGCTTCGCGGCCCATCGATCTGCGATAGCTGGTAATAAGGGCCAGCGTATTGAAACGAAGTTGTGCGCGAAACAGCGGTTCCCTCTGGTTTGAAACCGTCTATCGTTATTTCAGTATTATTGCCAAAGTCATCATATAAATATGTTGTTACTTTATTATTGCCAGCAGATACAGATGCTTCGGTAACTGTTGCGATTTTGCTGTGGTAGCGTGGGTCATAGGTGTAAATAGTCTGGCGTTGTTCTGAGGTAGCTACAGCTTCAATGACAGTACCGGGATCACCACTGCTGCTATAGTTGCTATATTCTGTTTTGACACCCTGTTCTATTTTATACTCCATATTACCTGTTACAGGATCATGTTCAAATTGGACATCATTATTACCAGTAATTGCAGCGACTACCTTGTTCCCACCAGCAGAGTGAGTCTTATAAACTGAGACGATGTTTTCTGTTTCAGCATTAAGCTCTGAATAACGCTCAATCGTAATATTATGCTGGTTAGTATTCTCAGCATAATTAATAATAACTTTATCAACATTTTTTAACGGGCCGTGGGCACTTGAATCTGCTTTGCCATTTCCATTGTACGTCCAACTAGCATAGCGATTCCCATTTTCATCTGTAATACCAGTTAAAAAGTCGGTATTATCTCCGTCTTCGTAATGATATTGTTTTGTCGTTGTATCTGGAAAATCAATATATTCGAGATTTTTATTGACATCAAAACGAAAACCCCAACTTCTTGAATCATGATCTGTAATGCTACTGATACGATTAAACGGATTTTCTGTACCCACAGTTTCATAACTAAAGTTAATATTTTCACCTGTGGCATTTATAATCTGGTAAAGCAATAAATTGCCAGTATCTTGATTGATTGTATAAATTAAACTCTGCACATGACCATCATCTGCAGTAATGCTTTGAAGTCGACCGCTGGCATCATACAACTCGATTTCATCATTTGATGTATAAAATCGATATCCGGTAATATTTATACTGTCAGAGATCAGTTCCGCTTTTTCACCTGTGTCACTCTGGTTTTCTAGATCTAAAGTAACCGGGTTATATAAATACCTTACCAATCTGCCATCATTACGAGTAAAACGTATATTGATGGTTTCTTCACTATCCAATTGTGGCGGAATGGTTGGGTCGAGATCATCACATGAATTCACATCTGAAAACGACTTCCTACCTACCGGCCAACGATATATATCAACTTTCATGCGTTCAATATCATTACCATCTTTTATTGAGCATAATCCATTACCAATATAAGTACTGCTTGATCCATTTACCCATGAATAGTGAAATTTATTTGATACTAGTGACCAGTTCTGCTCACATGCCAGTTGCGCAGAAATCTGCCCTGCCTGTAGAATTTTAAGACCAGGCTGTCCCTGAAACACGTACCCATTAATTGGCAACACACTATTTTGTGTTGCATCTCCAAAACCGCCAGCAGACTCAATAAGTTTCGTCCTATCCCCACAAAATGAAGCCAGGTAGTATGCATTGACTGGTGCTTGCTGCTCAGTAACAGCGACTACAGACTGACTATAACTATGCCGCCACTTTTCAGGACGTTTACTATTAAAAAATAAATTAAAACTAATTGGGTGTTTGCTATCTAGCTGTATGAGTGGTTCTATTTGAAATTTATTACCACTAGCCGGATCGATAGGGTTACCAACACATTGATTAACAGGCGTATCTGTTTGAGGAACATCTATTCCATAGGAGTATTGTGCGGCCCAAGCAGTTGCTACTAACCTTGGGTAACATCCTTCCTCACACGATAATAAACAACCCGCATGTGGAAAATCGGGATTTAAAAAGACTATTTCATCTAAGTTCCAGGTTAGATTTGGACTAGAAGCACGCGTTTCTGCAAGGAAATGATTACATGCTGAACCAGGATCTGGAAATGTCAGCCCTGATCGCTGCCAATAGTAATCACCAATTTCATAAGAACCCACAACGTGGGAATACAAACAGGTCAATAATAAAATAAGACGAGTATTCTTAATAAAAAGCAGATTAGTAAAATGATTGCCGCGAGTGCTTGCGCAAGTTTTTGCATCCATAACAGTATCCATACCTATCCATTAGTTAGAACTAAACTACTTCGAATACAAAACCTACCTTAGATTGATATTTATTTCAAGATGGTGACGTGCATCGACCGCATCTTTAGACTCAATATTATTTCTATAATATGAAAACACTCTTTAGTACCAAAATAATACTACGCATAAATTATTTTGAATTAAATACAAAAAATCGTGTAAGTATGTACATACAGACAGTGTAGGCAATCGCTGCAACAAATTGTGATACTACAGCATGCATATTTAAATATGTTATTGCTAAATACAATACGAATAGATTTATTAGATATGAAACAATAAACGCAGCCAGGTAGCGAATACTTTCACCAACAAAATGACCATTACTGCGAAAAACAAATTTCTTCGAAAGAACAAACCCCAAGATAAATCCGACAGTATAACCAGCCACATTCGAAACTACTGGTGTAAAGCCCGCGGCCATTGCCAATAAAATCACCAGGAACCCAACAACTGTATTAACCAGGCCACTTCCTGAATATCGGGCTATATAATTAGCCTCTACTCTTATGCCACTTACATCGTTTTTATTCATGGTATATTTTCAGGTACATTAAGTCTTTACTAAAATCATCAATGCACCCGTGTAAATGATGAGCGCTCAGCTGATAGCACTTGCGCTATACCCACAAGCAAACTTGTTCTTGATACCTGCTCATTGATGGGCACAGCTATCGAACGAAATTGTATACGCCTACTATAAAGACTAGATAGCTTACTAGCGCTTGCTACTATTCTTGGTTTTCGCCTGGCTATTCTATTAAAAACCGAGACGATTTCAGCAATTGTCGTCGCTTTTTCTGAAGCAATTATTTTTGTAAACACGCCATGGTTTCCGCTTAACGCAGACATCGACGCCATCATCATAGACGCAGCGTCATCAGCCGTGATGTAATCTCGAATAGTATCTAAGGGCACATAGATATGCACTGACTGGTTACGTAACATGCATCGTGCAATATGAGCAAGCAACCCTTGCCTCTTACCAGTTGCCTGCCCCGGCCCATACAATGTGGATATACGAGCGAGCAATACCGTGATGTTGTTATTTTTTTGACCAAAATTTGAGAGTAATTTTTCCTGTTTTAGCTTTTCTCTCGCATAATCAGTCGTCGGTGAAACCACTGTATTTTCACTAATTATGTCATCTTTTGAACCCGCATAAATAGCGCCTGCTGAGCTGGAGAAAGCCAAACAACCTGAAGTAGAAGCCAGTCCAGCTTCAGCCTCTATGAGGTTAAGCAAGGTCGAGAGTGTACGTGTTTCAGTCGCAAGCTCATCCTCAGTACTTGCAAAGTTACCAATGCCGGCGGCCCAATATATTTGCCATTTATTTCCACTACCAACAAATACTGAAAACGCTTTAACCGCAGCTTCTAGTTGGCTGTTTAATTCCGTTTCATTATCCCAATGAAAACGCTGTGCGGGTGTAAATATATAATTATTTTTGCTCTGTAATACGCGCTGTAATGCAGCACCCAGTAAACCACTGCTTCCTATAACCCAAACAGCTGTCATTTTTTAACTACTGGACGCGTTGGTCTAGTACTGACAACATACAACGGTTTACCCATCACAATACCCATGGTAACTGCCAAATACTCTGCTATCACACCCAACGATGTCAGGGTAGCCCCTGAGAAGAATGCAACAACTATCAGTAACGACGCCCACCCTTGTACCGGTGTTTCAAGGAAAAACTTTCCATATAAAGCATATGCTGTAATTATTATTGAAAGAATCAGAGAGCAAAAGCCCATAACTGTAATCACTCTGAGTGGTCGTGTACCGGTAGTAAGAATTAAATTCCAGAAATGACCAAACAATTTTGAATATGAATACCCAGATGGCCGATCCATTTCATTTCTCAACTGCAAAGGACAATGACCTATACGACCAACCATCCAGTAAAGCCCGACATCAAGGTACACACCGCTGCCGCAATAAGCAGCAAGGGTTCGCGCAATTTCACCATCGATGAGACGATAACTGTTAAACTTGCCCATCGGACTGTCATGTAATAATTTAATAGTGATAGCCTTTGCCATGCGACTTAATGTATTTCGTAACCATCCATGTGAGGGCAGATTCATCGGTTGTGCATAAACCAACTGTAAAGATTCATTTAATGCCGTATCCAACATGCGTCCGATATCAGCTGGGTCTTGTTGTCCATCTTCATCCAGAGTAACTACCCAATCACCAGTAGCACTTGCCATACCAGCCATTGATGCTGCATGCTGACCATAATTACGTGACAACCATACAGGCTGCACAAACGGATGTTGTTCGGCCAGTTCCTGAATAACAAGATCAGAACGATCACTACCACAGTCATGAACCAGGATAAGCTCACAGACTACGTACGGCTTACCATCTGGTGTTGATGACTCATGTGTCAAAGGCTCAATATCATTGATTAAGACAGGCAAAGTTTTCTCGCCGCCATAAACAGGGATGACAAGAGAAACTCGCTGGGGTGTTAGTGAACTCATAATACTTGGTTCCTATAGACCAATATCATACATAGTAAACGGTCTCATTTTCTGACCACGGCCAGAACAGAGACACCGAAAGGTAAATTTAAATATCTAAGCAGGTATTTTTCAATGCCGAATATTTTTTTAAGAATAAAATTTACAGGCCTACTCGGCATATCCACATCAGAAGCACCGTCTCGTTTTAATAAGTTATTCAACATGCGCACAACAAATATGACAGGAAAAAGCAGTGTGTTGTAATAGGATATTTTTTCTATAGTAAAGCCCGCTTGTTCAAGCTTGGCTTTAAGTTCAGGACGTGTATACCTACGTTTATGTTCATTCATCTCATCAAAGGAAGACCATAGGAACATGTAGGCAGGAACAGTTATAATTGCCTTACCTCCTGTCGCAAGCAATGCTCGCATCGTCTCTATCGATTCCACATCGTGATCAATGTGTTCAATTACATCTAGAGCAGTAATTAAATCAAAATAATTTTCCTGGTAGGGGACTTTATCTGGGAGGTACCCTTTCTTTACATCGCCATCAAAGATTTCTTTACTAAAACTTATCGCATCATCCGACATATCCATACCATATACGTGCCCAATTTCATCGAGTGCTTTAAGCATGACGCCACTACCACAACCTATATCAAGTATTTTTGTGCTTTCACTTCTATTAATATAGCGCCCAATAGCATCTAGTACAATTTTCTTTCTAGTAACAAACCACCAATGCTTGTTCTGAATATCGAAGAATATACGATACATGTTTATATTCATAACTCAGCACAGTTCCTCTACTATATATAACATATAAAATTATTTGCAGATGTTATCAAATGAGAGAACATCTCCTCTAGTGTAGTCAGCTTTTATTAATTTTTCTTCTAGCTCACCAATATAGGCGGATTCAAAACGCTGCAACTCATTGTTAGCATTCAATAACTCTAACGTATGAATCATTATTTCCATTTTATCGTATGTGAGATATTTCTTTTTCACATACTTGGTTATTACATAAAAATGATATAACAAATTTTCTGACTCTCTAAACCTGTTGTCTTTTGCCAGGTTATAAGCGTGAATCAAAATATCATATTCAGTTTTAAGCCCAATTGCTCGAAATGAATCTATAGCTGCGTCAGCATTATTGTTATGCCAGGAAAAATAGAATGCTAAGCGTCGTATAACGTCAGAATGTAATTCATCATACTTCAATGTTTCAAAAAACTGCTTCTTATCCTGATGTGATAGATAATTTTCTAAAAAATCGACAACAAATCTCAATGTGTAATCTGAATCATTAAATAACGATCTGGCGAGTTCTATTTCTTGTGGAAGCTGCTCCGACCAGCTCTCATCCCAACAGGGAGGAAAAACCAACAGCTTACTAGTCAATGGAAAACTTGTTATTTCATCACCGGCAAATAAAATATAATTTTCATCAGCAAAAATTAATGATAACTCTCTATTATTCTTTAAAGAAATATAGTTATTAACAGTATTTTCATATACTGCGTATTTAACACCATATTGCTCAATGACTTCGTTTAGTTTTTCCTTATTATCCAATATATCCTGGTTATATATCACAAAATCAATCGGGTATAAAATACTGGTTCTACCATCGAAAAAAACTTTAAAATCCGGAGCCAACTTATTTAATAGGTAACCGCCCGTTTGCATAGTATTTAAAACATTACCGCCCTCCAGACTCTGCTTCATAAAATCAGCTACCTGAACTGGATATCGCTTCTCATGCAACACTATTTGATCATCATTTTTTTTAAGGGATTCAGAAGCCACTATGACGATCGAATAAAATGCGAACAGTGATACACAGATCGAAACAATCAACAGTGTTTTTTTAACAAAAGGGCGGATGCCACTTATATGATGCGAATAAGACGCCTGACTAAAATACAACGCCAATATACATAAGTTTACTAGTGTTGTTGCGGTTATCATTCTTGCCGTGGATAACGAAAAATAGGTAAATATCACCGCAATAAAAACGAAACCGTACTGTTTTTTCAGGAAAGACCAGATCGCTACATAAACTGACAACATCCAGGAAATATTGATGACAATATTATTTGAGTACAATGTATATGAATCAGTGTATTCCTGTGTAAATCTTCCAAAATCATCAGCCATCACATTTAGCACGACCACCATGAAGTGCAAGCCATGAGGCCTCATGAAACCTATCAAAAAAATTATACAGCCCCATAACAGCCAAAATTTCCAGGTAAAACTTTCATCGCCATAAATATATTTATTGATCGCCTTATCAAGAAAAAGGCCAAAAACAATAATATAACCAACAACGGGCGAATGGTAATTTACCCAGAACAATAACAGCAGGCTTATATATATTAACTGTCTCGTCGAAAATGATTTTCGCGCCTCTAGATAAAGCATCAGGCAGATAACCATCAAGACATATGAAAATATCTCAGGTCTCACCATTAAACGAATATGTATAAAATATGCGATAAGAGGCAATAATAAAAAAACAATAAAACCACTAGCATTAATCTTTCTGAAATAAACGAAAAGAACGGATAACAACAGGGTTACATAGAATAAACGAATATAATAAAAGCCATCGCTTTCACCAAGAAATGAAACAAACTGGTATAGAACGACCTGAAATACGACTGGAACAGTCGATATAGTTTTACCAAAGTAGCTGAAACTATAGTGGTCAACCCATGGCGAAAGACCATTTTCTATTAGATCTTTACCCATTTGCAAATGCCAGTATGCATCAAATGCAAAAACTGGTCGCGTAGCAATAATGGCAAGAATGATATAATAACTGAGAAAGACCAGGCTACTATAAAAAACCTGACGATTTTCATTACCGATATGAAACACTATATAACCCCTAAAGCAGGATAAATTTTTATTAATGTAACCAAAATAAAGACACAAAAAAACCGACCATATGGCCGGTTTTTTTGCGTAAATACTGAATAATCAGAGTTAGATTAAACCAGCACCTTTCTGACATTGAAGAGTTGTTGCAGCAGCACCGGCAGAATTAGTCGCAGTGTATATTACACCACCATTAGCCGACAGTGACGCAGTAAGAGCACATTCGCCTGTATTCCAAACTAGCGCATCAGCTGTAGCTTGCGCAATTGCAGCAGTACTGCTGATGTCAGTTTCTGCTGTAATAGCAAGGTTTAAGTCAGTACAGCCAATACCTGTCTGAATACATGCCTGACCCTGTGAAACATAACCTAGTAACGCTTTCTGTGCCGCGCCACCTTCAGAGGTAGCTACGTATTCCTGATACGCTGGAACAGCTACCGAAGCCAAAATACCAATAATCGCAACTACGATCATTAATTCGATTAATGTAAAACCCTTTTGAGCCGCTCTCACGCCACGATTCATACTACGTTGAAATTTATTCATGTTTATCTCCGAAATTCGAATATTATAATTGTAATGTTTTTAAACATTTATCATGTCTCTCAAGACTACCTTCCCATGATGCAGGTAGTATGCCAGCTTTACTAAAACTGACATAACTATATATAGATCAAGCATTTAAACTATTCAACTGATTATATAGTTTTACGTCACATAATCTATTTTTTGTCAGAATGTGACATTTTTGTAAGACATTAGACTTTAAACCTGTAGATAACCGGTTTGCCTGGCCACCTATTCACACACCATTTCTCACCACATCACTAGTATTACACATATGAATACCTTAATAGCAGCATTTAAATATATTCTGAAAACTTACAATCTATTTTGTGACTAAACCAGCTTCACAATGCAATCTAACTAGTGTCGGGATGTAGACATTTTGTAAAAATAGACTATGTTTTATATGCTAAGACAGTAACAAAATAAAAACACCAAGATTTGTTACATTTGGGGATAAAGAATCACATGGCTGCAGAAATAAAATTAAATGGCTTACCACGCAAGTTGGTAAATGATGGCCTGCTAGAAGAAGAAGTCGCAATTAATGCACTTAAGGCTTCAGTCAAAGACAAAGTATCTTTTACCAGTTACCTGGTCAGTAACAAGTTGCTCTCTGCAACCAAAATTGCCATGGAAGCTTCCAAAGAGTTTGGCTTAGCAGTATTCGATCTGGATGCAATTGACCCTGATGCCATACCTCGCGATGTTGTTGATGAGAAACTGATAAAAAAGCATCACGCCCTACCCCTGTTTAAACGCGGCAATCGACTTTATATTGGTATTGCAGACCCAACTAATCTTGCCGCCATCGATGATATTAAATTTCAGGCAGGCGTCAATACAGAAGCTGTTCTGGTAGAAGAAAACAAATTATCAACCATGGTCGAGAAACTGCTGGAAGAGCAGGAAGATGCCATGGGCGGCATGACTGATGATGATATGGACGATCTGGAAGACCTTGACTTCGACGACCCAGATGCTCAAAAGGCTGAAGATGATCAGGACTCAGGTATCGACGACACACCTATTGTAAAGTTCGTTAATAAAGTCTTGCTCGATGCGATTAAAAAGGGCGCTTCAGATATTCATTTTGAACCTTATGAGAAGAGTTATCGCGTTAGATTACGTATAGACGGCGTTCTAAGAGAAGTTGCAAGACCCCCTCTTGTCATGAGCCCAAAACTATCCGCACGTATTAAGGTTATGTCTCGCATGGACACGGCTGAAAAAAGGGTTCCTCAAGATGGCCGTATTAAACTAAAAATTTCCAAGACCAAAGCTATCGATTTTCGTGTTAATACCTGCCCAACGTTATTTGGTGAAAAAATTGTATTACGTATTTTAGATCCGTCAAGCGCCAGCCTCGGTATTGATGCTTTAGGTTATGAAGCCGAACAAAAAGAACGCTACTTAAATGCACTGGCCAATCCATACGGAATGATATTGGTTACAGGCCCTACGGGTAGTGGTAAAACCGTATCACTTTATACAGGTCTAAATATCCTTAATACAGAGGATACCAATATTTCTACGGCCGAGGATCCTGCGGAGATTAACCTGGAAGGCATTAATCAGGTCAACGTAAATGATAAGGTTGGCCTTACATTTGAAGCAG
>Ga0316209_1002693_pt1 | contig 13643 bp, 15 predicted proteins | sample 6monopyrite_MG_FD_204945 | JGI IMG/M metagenome (GOLD analysis project Ga0316209, IMG submission 204945) | Microbial mat bacterial communities from mineral coupon in-situ incubated in ocean water Damariscotta River, Maine, United States -... | ecosystem: Environmental > Aquatic > Marine >...
TGTCGCATCAAGACTTATATCATTTCAAACCAATTTTCACTTCACGGCGTAGGGTGGCAAGGGTGCGCAGCGACTTGGTCTTTCCGGTGCGGTGAGCAAGGAGGCGTTCGAGCGTCTTTGCGATAACCTGCATCCCGAAACAAATCAGCCGCTTACAGTACGAACCCGCGTTGAGCGTACCGTCGGGTATGATTTTACTTTCTCTGTTCCCAAATCCGTATCGTTGCTTTATGGCCTGACCGAAGATGCCGACATGCTTGAGGCATTTCGTGAAGCTACTCGCGAGACCATGCTTGAAATGGAAACAGAGATGAAAACCCGCGTTAGGCGGGGCGGGCAGAATAGCAACCGCACCACAGGCAACATGGTCTGAGCTGAATTCATCCACACGACGTCGCGTCCCGTTGATGGCGTGCCCGACCCGCAACTTCATGCCCATTGTTTTGTGTTCAACAGCACTTGGGACTCAAGGGAAGAACGCTGGAAGGCCGGTCAGTTCCGCGAAGTGAAGCGTGATGCTCCTTATTTCCAGGCAGCGTTCCGAGTGAGGCTGGCGAACCGATTACAGGAACTTGGCTTTGGCATCGTCCGCAAGCGAGATGATTTTGAAATTGCGGGCATGCTCTTTGATGTGCTTAAGCGGTTTTCGCGCCGAACGGAGTTGATCGAAGAGACGGCACGCGAGAAGGGTATTACAGATGCCGACCGCAAAGCGGAACTTGGCAGAGAAACCCGGGAGAGCAAAGGCAAAAACCTATCTATGACCGAACTTCGCAAGGAGTGGCTGGGCCGCTTGTCGAGTGATGAACGTGACTGGATATCCGAAGTGTTCAATCGCGAAACGTCACCTGCCTTCTTTGAGCCTGGTGAAGGAGGTGCGGTGACACATGCGATCGACCATTGTTTTGTGCGTGATGCGGTCATCCCTGAACGAAAGTTGATGACCGAGGCATTGAAGCGTGGGCTTGGCACCGTGAATGTGGAACGCACTGCTGCCGAACTTGCACATCGTCCGCTGATCCGCAGTCAGGTTGATGAACGCGACATGGCAACAACGCGCGAAATGCTTGCGTTGGAATCAAAGATTGTGGGATTTGCAAGAGATGGTCGTGGCCGCTGCCGCCCGCTTGGTGATTCCAACCGCCCTTTCATCCGCGACTGGTTCAATGAAGGCCAGAAAGCAGCGGTGCGCCACGTACTTGGTTCCCGCGACCGCGTGATGGTCATTCGCGGTGTCGCCGGTACCGGCAAGACCACACTGGAGCAAGAGATCGGTGAGGCGCTTGTCGAAGTAGGAAAGCCAGTCGTTGCCATCGCCCAATCCGTGAAAGCTAGTCGCGAGGTGCTGCGAGAGGAAGCGGGCTTTTCTTCCGCCGATACGGTTGCCCGGTTCCTAAAAGATACTGACATGCAGCAATCAGCAGCGAATGGAGTAATCTTGGTGGATGAGGCAAGCCAACTTGGAACACGGGACATGCATGCTGTTTTTACGATCGCGGAGGCTGTCTCCGCACGCGTCATCCTAGTCGGAGACCGCAGGCAGCATAAGAGCGTAACCGCTGGCGAGCCGCTAAAGCTGCTTGAAGATCGTGGCGGTCTGCCGGTAGTTGAAGTAACTGACATCCTACGTCAGGGAGGTGATGACAAGAAGGTTGCCGAGCATTTGAGTGAAGGCCGTGTCGGTATTGCGTTCGAGGAACTGGACAAGCTCAAATGGATCAGGCAGGTCGATGACCGTGAGCGATATCAGCAGCTCGCTTCGGCATATTTGACAGCGGTGAAAGAACGGACAAAGGACGGCAGTCACAAGACCGCCCTCGTGGTCTCGCCAACCCATGCTGAAGCAGGCCGGGTCACGCACGCGGTTCGCGAAGGACTTAAAGCAGACGGTACACTTTCAGGCGAACGAATAACTACGGCATATGTGGCTGCCCATTTGACCAACGCACAAAAGTTTGATGCAACGGAGTATGAAGTAGGTGACCGGCTTGTGTTCCATCAGAACGCGAAAGGCTTTACCAAAGGGGATCGGCTTGATGTGACGGATACGGTTTCGCCGCCGACCAGTTTTGCAGATCGTTTCGAGGTGTACCGAGCCCGACCTTTGCCACTTGCAATTGGCGATCGCATTCGCATCACGGCAGGAGGCAAGACCAAGGACAAAAAGCACCGCCTTAGCAACGGATCGCTCTACGATGTCGCAGGGTTTACAGCATCAGGCGATATTCGACTGACAAATGGATGGGTCATCGATAATGATTTCGGCCATATCACCCATGGCTACGTCACGACCAGTCATGCTAGCCAAGGAGCGACGGTCAATAAGGTTTTTGTCGCCATCGACAGCGAATCAATGAAGGCAACTGACCAGCGTACTGCATATGTGGCGATCACCCGTGGCAAAGAGCAGGCCGTCATTTTTACCGACGACCATTTAGGTTTACTCGAAGCAGCATCACGAACCGACCAGTCCCTCTCAGCGACGGAATTGGCTGAACACAGCCCCAAGGCAAAAACATCCCCGGCCAAACTGTTCGCCAACCGCAGGCAGGGAGCAAGAACCGGTGCAGTGCCTGAGCAAACGTCTCCAGCACGACCGGAAAGGGAGCAAGACCATGCACGATGACACGACTCCACATACCGATCGACTCTCCGGCAATCCGCATCTATCTGGCAGGGCGTTACCGGGCGGGCAGAAGAACCCAGAAGGTGTCGAAGGGGCTTGTCCGGCCTTTGGCTATTTACGAGGATTGCATGAACGGGCGAGTTCTATCGAGTTTCGATTGGCCAATGGAAACAGTGTCTGGTTTCCGTATGGCTGGCTTGGCACAGTTACATTCAATCCCTCCGAAGGCCTGTTAATCAAATTCTCAGGCGACTTGGTCTATCTTGTGCTCATACGAGGCAGCAACCTAGACCGCTCGGTAGAAGGAAGCGGCATCGATCTCATTCGTGCAGAGCTGCAACGCCACCGCGTCCTAGTCGTCCGGGAAATGAGCAAAGCGGATATTTCAGAAGTCGGCGATGACGGGCCAACCATTGACAGCATTATGATCGCTGAATTCGAGTCACATGTGGAAATGAAGGAGTGGCTTGGGACGAATGCCCCGGCATTCATTCAATAATGAGATGGATCATTTGGAAACCAGGATTTAGTGTGTTTGGAGGCCTCGTTTCCCAATCATCGCGACCGGGAACGCGGTGCCATGGCAAGGCCTTTATCAAGTGCTTTGAAGAGTTCTTCGTCTTCCCCAACTAATATGCCCGTTTCGAGCGACGCACCGATTGTTTCAAGCATAAGTTCATATCGTTCAAACTTTGACGGATCACTCGGTCGCGATTCAAATGTCAAAATTGAACGCCCGGTCATGTCATGTCCCCCGATGGCGGAATCAAATCTGGTTTCGTCCCGTAATGTGGCAACCATTTCGTAAGGTTCAATGCTGTATCGCGACGCAAGTTCGTTCACTTTATTCATGAGTGCGATATTGACATTGTTGTTCATGATTTGCGGTGGATTCTTTTCCATTCACCCTCCAGTGATGCTTTCCATTCATTGTGAAAGGAAGCATATCACGAGTGGGGTTAATATTACGCTAATGCTATTTTGTCCTCGCTAACCAATTGAATGTATTGGAAATAACTTTCTGACGTACCCCTGCGTTGACGGGCGCAAGGTAAAGGTTTAGACGGCATCTATTCCGCACTTTTGAACCGTTGTTCTAAATCACGCAGAAGACCTTCAAGATTCATCGGGTCGAGTTTGGTCTTTATCGTGGACTTGTAAGTGAATACTGCGTGCGCAGTTGCATCTGTCTTTTCGAAACCAGCGGCGATAATGACAGGCTGCCCAACGTAATGATTCATTATTATGGTTATCAGCTCGTTTAGTTTTTCTGTGTCGGCCACCAATACATCCAACTGGTCTTCGCTGTCGGTAAATCGCACCTGCCCGCTAAGTACAGAGCTGGACAGCAATTGCCCACGAAGCTGCTTCATCAACACCGCCGAAGTTTCGGCGGCTTCCTCAGATGGGGTGAGATTCAGCGTGACAGTATATGGAAATGAAGGAAAGGCGTTCTCTTGTGCCGCGAGAAGAGTGAGTGCCTTAATATGGTTGGGCGATGGCTGGGTCGCCTTGGTCTGTACTGGCTCAGTAGATACATCTGCAACCCTAATGAATCGAACCATACCCTTTTGTTGCACAACAGGCTGGATCCCTGCTTTGCGAAAGCGGCTGTATAAATAGAGAAGGAAAGCTGGTCCAAGGAAAGGCACAAGCACCTGCGTTGCAACTAACCCTCCAGCGAGCAAGCGTAGCGATCCTTCAGGAACTGCTATTTCCTTGACATCCAAACTGTCGAGTTTGTGCTTCTCAAACGCTGCCATTAGCCGCACATAATCTTTCTGCGATACCGAGACAGTCAGCTTGACACTACCTTCCACGATCTCCTTGACTTCTATCTTGTCGCGAAGCTGGGCTGTCTTCGCGAGTGATTCCAGAAATGGCCCTAATGCATCAACTTCTTTGAACAATTCAAACATGCACCCGATGCCCATTGTGACATCGATCATCTCGCCGAAGATGATGCGGACTTTATCCGGTGGCGTTCCTTGGGATGCGTTGGCTGGTTTTGGTGCAGGTTCTCCGTTGTCAATGATTTGTGCCGCCTCGGTATTCAAGGCAGCCGCTACGAATGCGACTGTCGAGATATTGCATTCCAATCCTTTGACCATTCGACTCAGAGTCTTGACATCAATGCCCGCTTTTCTCGCAAGATCTTCCTGACTCCACCCCTTACCTTCGTGAAGTCGTTGAACGACATCGGGATGTATTTTCGGCATCGGTTGCTCTTCCTTTTATACGATTCCCATCATTTTCCCGGTACGTTCCCGGTCAATGTCGCCTCAACTGGTCTGGGGCTTTCCTGGGATGCCTTTACGATTTGATTGTTGTCGGTGCAGCCTCCAATTTGCCATTCGGCAATGGCTTGCTCCGGGTCGATTCCGCATTCGATCACAGTCATTTTCCTAAGAAAGGCATTTTATGGCAACCCTCATGACAAAGCCGGTGGTCTGGTTTAAGGCCGCCCCGCAGGTTCGGCAGCACTTTGACGAGACCGAGCTTCAGCAACTGGGTGAATCACTGAAAGTCCGCCAGTTGCAACCAGTGCTCGCTCGCCCTGACGGAACTTTAATCGCCGGAGAACGGCGATTGCGAGCCGCAAAACTCGTTGGCCTGGCCGAGCTTTCGGTCGTCATTTCGGACGAGCCGATGAGCGAGACGGAACTTCGAATTGTTCAACTAGCTGAGAACATTCACCGGGCCGACCTTACGGAAGCTGAGAAGTGGAAAGCCTGTGAAGAACTGCTCCGGCTCAACCAAGAGTGGACCAACAAAGATCTCGCGGCACACCTGAAACTCGCCGAGTCTACCGTTACAAAATACCTCTCAGCTTCTCGGTGTGTACCGGAAGTGCAGAAGGCATTTGAAGCGGGGCAGATCGGCATCACAGCAGTGTATGAAATCAGCCGTGCCGAAGTCAGTCAGCAGTCCGAATTATTGGCGCTTAATCGCTCAGGCACGTCCCGCGATGGGCTGGCCCAGCAGGTGCGGCAGGCGAAGGCTAAGAACGTATCTGTTTCGAAGAAAAAGCCCGCTACGCAGGGGCAAGTGAAACGCATTCTTTGCCCGCTTTCTTCTGGGGTGTCGATAACCGTTTCCGGTACGGACTTGTCTCTCGATGGCTTCATCGAGTCGCTGTCCGAAGCTCAGAAGGAGGCAAAGAAGGCTCGGGAGCAATCACTCGATGCAATGACCTTTGCTGCAGTCATGAAGGACAAAGCGAGAAAGGCAGGTGCATGATGGATGCAACCTTTAGCCTTCGCGGTATTGTCTTCGGATGGATAGGCCTGATGCTGCTCGCCAGTACCGCAATCCTCAGCATCGATGCTCCAAAACCGAGGGGGAATGTGCTCCTGCTTGGCTGTGGCGGCCTTGTCCTCATGCTACTTGGTGTTGTGCCGAAGCGCAGGGGCACCACGGGGCACAAGCAGCGACAGTCAGCGGATGGACTGAACCGGGTGCTGTTTGCCTGGAATGATAGTGATCGCTTTACGGTGCGCGATCTCTTAAACGGCGGTGTTGCCATATTTGGTCGGACGGGATCGGGCAAGACTTCCTCCAGTGGCAAGGCCATCGCCAATGCATTAGCCCGCCTTCCCGAAAGCGGCGGCCTTATCCTTGCCGCCAAGCCGGGAGAAGACCGTGCGATGTGGGAAAAGATTTTCAAAGCTGCGGGGAGATCAGAGGACTTGTTGATCTTCTCGCCTGATTCACAGCTGCGATTCAATTTCCTCGACCATGAAATGGCACAGGGCGATCATACACGCAACATCACCAAATGCATCACCGTCATCGGTGAAACGCTTGGCAGCAGTGACACTGACGGTCGTGAATCCTCCGATTTCTGGGACAAGGAACAACAGCGGATGATCTATAACGCGGTTGAGGTCGTCAAGCTTGCTACTGATCGCGTGAGTGCTCCGGACCTACACCGCTTTATCACAGCGGCCGCGACGAGCCCGCAGCAATTTACATCCGAGGAATGGCTTGCGGGGGTTCACAATCAATGGCTGAAAGCTGCGTGGGAGAAACCCAAGACTGCGATTGATCAACATGACTTTGAACTGGCCAAGGAATATTGGCTGAACGAGTTCGTGTTCATGGCGGACAAAACAAGGTCATCGATCATGACCGGAGTGATGGGAATCCTTCATACCTTCAACACCGGGATTGTTCGCGAACTTGTAAGCTCTTCCACGAATGTCACGCCCGACGATCTCTTCGCGGGCAAATGGGTACTCGTCGACATGGCTCCTTCCGAATGGGGCGACATTGGGCTTTTCGTTGCGGGTGGCTGGAAGTACCTCGTCCAAAAAGCGGTACTAAAGAGAGTTGCCCACGAGCAATCAAATGTGGTGACAATCCATGCAGACGAAACGCAGCAAGTCGTAAACAGTTTCGATGCCCATTACATCGCCCAATGCCGGTCGCACCGTGGCTGTATGGTCTATCTCACGCAATCGCTACACGCCTACTACGCGGCACTTCCCGGGGATGCGGGAAGGCATCAGGCCGACAGTTTGCATACCAACTTTCACACCAAGTTGCTGCATGCACTGGGCGATATTGAAACGGCCAACTGGGCCAGCAGTCTTATCGGAAAATCCTTGCAGACATTCACTGGCGGGTCGATGAGTCCACGCGAAGGCCTCTACGACGATTTGATGGGACCAGGCCAGTACACCGGTAATTTCTCACAGCATTATGAATCCATCTTGCAGGCCAATGCCTTCATGCACGGTCTTCGTACAGGCGGAGCTGCCAACGGCTTTGCCTGCGACTGTTTTGTGATTCGAAGCGGTGAGCCTTTTGCCAATGGCGAAAACTGGCTAGCGACAAGCTTCGATCAACGAACGCCTGGCTGACATCCCTGCACTCCCCGCAGATTCCCTCTTGCTTACCACGGCATTGGAAGGCGGTTTCCATGCATTGCGCTGACAATAGGTAACGTACCAATCGAGACAATGTCTCTTAATTCACTTTCACAAAGGACCGGATGATGACAACACAACATGCCCCACCGGGCGACCGAATTACGATGGGCGGATCGTTTAACTTCCTGAATCTACTGGCCCATGCCCATTCACTGAGCTTTACCGTTTTCCTTCGGACTGATTTCGGCTCGGAAGGCATTGGAATATGCGGCCTCGGCACCATCGTGATGATTCTGGGCTGGGTGGCTTATGCCAACTGCTACCCCATGTTCATCTTCTTCCTGCTGTGGCTAGTGGCCCTGATCATTCAGCGGATCAGGACATTTAGCAACTGGCGAAAAGGAGTAATCGTACATTCCCACTTCAACGGGTATCCATGGTTTGCCAAACAGATGTTTCGCCGTATGGACGAGCCCAATGCCAAAGGCGTCGAAGCTTTCCTCTGTCTTGCGTTGGGTGGACTGATAAGTCAATTCAACCAGCCGTTCGGCTTTTATGTGATGACCGGGTTCGCCTCGATCATGTTTTCCGAATGCATGATGGCCGAGTCGATGAAACGGCGACTCCGCCAGATGCGTGATGCAGAAATCGAGCAGCGTTACTTTGCTGAAACCTACAAGTCTGGACGCTTTTAATCCCCCCCCTTTTCTTGAAAGGCATATGCGATGTCAGAAGAACAGGACGGCATATGGAAACAGATGCTCGCCAAACGCGCTGAATGGGCGGCAGACCAGCCGTCAATTTCGGCAGAACTCAAGGCGATGGGCCGCGAGGCCATTAAGGACATTCGCGGCACGCTCCATGAGGCGTATTTTGGGCAACCGGAACATATGTCCGAAATGGGTACACCCCTTAACCCTACGCCTCAGATGACCACCCAGGACCTCGGCACTGTCCATGGCTCCTATCAATCCGAACTTGATTCCTATTCGGCCCGTGCCACGCAACTCGAAACCCAACAGGAGATTGAACGATGAATGATTACGCATTGCCTCTTGAGGCAGTCACCCGCATCGGGGTGATTCTCAATGTCTTTGTGCTGATGTTTCTCACCTCGCTTTTTACTGCCTTGGTTTGCCGGGACTTCTATAAGCGAGAGTGATGTCGAGTTCGATTCCGGATTGCTCACCTACTGTTCGTTGTTTTCAACTTTCCAAAAGGAGTGCATCATGCACACAACTATCCAGTTTCACTGCCAATTTTGCGGGGCAAAGATTTCTACGTTGGATTCTTTCGCGGGCCGGTCCCATCCGTGTCCGTCCTGCTCTTCACATGTGACGGTTCCGTCATGGCTTCCCGCAAAGTTGCCGTCGGCCAAAACCGAATCAAACAGCGCGGTCACACCGCTTCCACCGTTGTTGCCTCAGCAGCAGGGATTTGGAATGGCAATGGCATCGCCGCAGTCCGCGTCCAGCCCCATTCCAGTTGAAGTGCGTTTGCCTGGCAAGCTTGGCGGCATGAAGGCCCAGGTCGATCAGCCAACCAGTAATGCCATGGCAACGACGTTTTTGGGCGGAGCACTTGTGGTTCTTGGGGCCATCCTTGTGTCGATGCTGGGAGGCAAGGTCCGCACTGTGTAAATGGCATCACACCTCACCCGGGCGGTAGCACCTCGCTGCCGCCCATTTTCTTCAACTTTCAAGGAGATCGTCATGTTAGCCATCGTCTTAACTCTGGCGACGATGTTCGTCGTCGCGGGCGTGTTCATATGGATAGTTTGCCAGTGGGTAGCGGGCCACCTTCGCGGTAAACCCGAAGCAACGGGTCAGTTGGTTGAGCATGTTCTTATGCCGCTACTGGGAAAGACCAAGCACCCGGATGGCACCGGAAATGTTTAAGCACATCTAAGCTTTCTGACATTCGTCTGGTGCTTATGACCTGGAGATTTGAGTGGTGGATACAGATAGCAACACATTTGTCTCGCGTCTGGAACGCATCGAGTCGCTACTGGCCGAGCTGGCCATCGGTCAGCAGGTGCGTGAATGGTACAGCGTGGCGGAGTTCGCCCGTCTCGTTGAACGGTCAGCTTTTACCTGCCGCCAATGGTGCCGCCTTGGCCGTATCCATGCAGAGAAGAAGAACAGCGGACGCGGTGCTTACTGCGCTTGGGTAATCCCGCACGCGGAGTTACTCCGTTTCCGCAAGGAAGGTCTTCGCCCGCAACAGAATAATGAACGTCAATCTGCCGTGCAGGCGGACAGATAGAACCGAGGTATCGCTATGTCTGAGCACAATGATAAGAAAAAGAACAAGAAGCCCAAGAAGCTGCCGGGCGCCAAACGGCAACGGCTTCCCATCCGGGCCTTCTTTCTGCTGGATGACTCATTGGCCGCCAATGACCAGCATCCTCTGGCTGCATCACCGCCAGCGCTACGTGAGGCAAGTCGGTTGCGGCTCATTGCCAGCGTTTTGGCACGGCTGGCTTCCACAGCTATGGAGCCAGGGTGATGATCCGCTAAAATAAACGACTTCGGGAAACTGATAGCAGTCTTGAGCGAAAGCGTGGTGACAACGTGCGTAAGAAAAAATCATCAACGGAGAAACGGCCCCTTCGAATTGCCGGTTACGTCCGCGTGTCATCACAGCGTCAGGCAACCGAAGGCGACAGCCTTGTTGCACAAGAGCATGAAATCGAACAGGAAGTGGAGTCGCGCAAACGACGCGAGAACTGGAATGTCGGCTCTCTGGAGTTCTACATTGATGCAGGCAAGAGTGCGAAAGACCAGAACCGACCACAACTACAACGTCTGAAACGAGACATTGCCGCAGGCAATATCGACATCGTTATCTGCTTCAAGCTCGACCGCATTACCCGCAGCCTCAAAGACTTCGTTGATTTGTGGGCACTCTTTGCCGACCGCGACGTCGATGTGATCTCGCTTCGTGAGAAGTTCGTCACGTCGATGCCAACCGGCGAGGCGATGGTCCAGCTCATAATGGTCTTTGCCCAGCTTGAGCGAAGGATGACCGCCGAAAGAACATTCTCAATCATGCGGGATCGTGCCGACCGGGGGCTGTGGAACGGAGGCCATGTCGTGGGATACCGTTCCATGGCTAACGATCCCGGTAAGCTGGAGATTGAACCGGAGGGAGCGGATATCATCCGCCGCATCTTCGACAAGTTCGAGGAACTTGGTTCGGCTGGTGCCGTAACCCGCCATTTGAGCGACCTTGGCATCCGGCTTCCAACCTACCGCACACGTGCTGATAAACTTCGAGGCGGCAATCTATTTACAAAGCAGAAGGTGATTGGCATTCTGCGTAACTCGATTTACCTTGGCCAAATCCGATGGGGTGAGTCGGTCCGCGACAATTGCCACGAGCCAGTCATTTCGCAGGAACAATTTGACCGCGTGCAACTGGTAATCGGCAAGACGACGCAGCGGCGGATGAATCTCAAGAAGCCTAAGGGACGTGCCTACTTGCTGTCTGGCCTGCTTCGTTGCCAGTGCGGTGTACACATGGTGGGGGCATCGGCCCACGGCCGGAGTGCCAAGAATTACTATTACGTCTGCACCCGACAAAGCCACGAGGCTGGAAAATATTCCTGCAGCGCATCGCGTCTGCCTGCTATTGCTCTTGAAAAGGCCATCCTCGGACGTATCGGGCAAATTGGCCGGATGGTTGAGGCACGCGACCGGATTGTGTCAGAAGCACTTTCTTGTCTTGGCGGGGAAGCGGAACGTCTTCGCGAAGAGGAAGACCTTTCCCGCAGGAGGTTAGCGCAGCTTCGCGGCGAATCGGCGAAGCTGATCGAGGTACTCAAGTCACTCGGGACCAAGGGACTTGCGAGCGTTCAGTCAGAACTGGAGCGTCTGGAGGCCGAAGAAGGCCATGTCAAAAATATCTTGTCTGACATCGCCAAACGCCAAGCACCAGTCGAGCGAGTCGGTGAAGATGCGAAAGCGTTCCTCGACACGTGGCACGACATTGGTGAATTGCTGGAATCAGCCACGCCTGAAGAACAGCTTCAGATTCTCCAACATTACATCGAAGTGATCGAACTCGGGGCAATTGACCAGAACAGCAAGACCGGCACATACGCCATGCGGCTATTTCCGGAAGTGCGTCCCGATCGGGGTTTTGGTTTCGACTCAGACGACTGCCCAGATGACGATAATCCAAACCCGCAAACGACAAACGGAGCCATCCCCGAAATCGGAAACGGCTCCGCCTGTGTTAACCATGGACTGGTTGGTTCGCATAACCGTCCAGAAAGCTCCCCTTTCCAAACTCTCTTCGTAACGACTCGCGCGCGACCCGATTCTCGAAGTCGTGAATCAGCAATGCTTTACAAAAGTTCGAGACCCCTACGGTGGCTCAGAGGTAACCAACTCTCCTCGAACTTTCTTCAAATTGGTTAACAGCACGCGCGACATCAGCCCGCATGGAGACTGGTCATGAGGTTGGAACCTGCCCCTCACTCAGCGACATATTCCCGAACGGTCTCGACAACCCTATCGATATTCTCTTCGGTTTCGTTGACTTCGATATTCAGACACAGATCCCCGTCACCGTCAAACTCGAAATCCGGTTGCTCCTCGCAGCTTTTCTTTAGTCCAGCAGGAAGCGCTCCAGCAGACGACCACAACTGAATTCTGAATTTGCTGCCCATATTCCAAATTTGCATATGAATCTGATCTTCACCGTCATCACACACAAGTCTAATTGAAGGTTCGTCGGAATCGGTGTGGACCGGACAGTATCTCGGCTCTCCAAAGGGGGCCAACTCGCCCATCGCAAGCTTTTCGGACAGCACACCCAGGTACAGTTGATAGCTAAACAGATCAACGTGATCAGCGCTCCTTCGAACACGCTTCAGCAGATACACATTGCTATCAGAGTAATATCGGATCTGACGTTTTCCGCAGTACTCAATCAAGCTGGGATTCTCAACAATCACACGCCGCCAGTCATCCGGAATCGTTGTGGTTGCAATAACTTCATCCAGCGATTCCGCAGCCCCGACCGTGACGTCGATCTCATCCAGAAGTTGCTTGAGGAATCCTCTGCGCACGCCGGCATTCTGCGATTGTTCACCACGCAGCAATCGCTTCCAGCTCACAGGATCGTCCGAGTCCTCCAGAAAACTCCAGTTCTGCCCCTTGGAGAACATGTAGTTTCCAATGGCAAGCAATGCTCGCTCGGTCCGAAATCCGCCATATTCAATCAGGCCATCTCCGTCGAACAGCAGGCAGGACTTCTCGAAATAGGATGAGAAGTTCGCGAAATACTCGTCGTCTTCACTTGAGTCCCAATCACAGGACGACTCGACCTTCCAGGCATCCAGGATACCGCTGAAATCGAGCAAGAACTCAATCTGCCCGTTGAAGTACCCATGCTGCTCAGCTTTCAGCACAGCATTCTTCCACCGACTACTTTTCTGAATGAGACCCGCTTTGATTCGCTCTTCCCGGATTTGCTGCACGCTGAACACTTCGAGCTTGCACTCGTTCTCGATCAGGTAGTCCAGTATCTGGCTTGATTGTGGGAGTAACTCATTGACGGATCGCAATCCTCTTCTGAATTGAAACGGCCTTTCGATATTCGAATTAATGGTCAGGTTCCGGACAACTCTCATCCACGCGGCAAACTCGTCCGCGTGAATTGCTGCACCGTGTACTCGGAACACGTGAGCGTATGCGGAAAACAAAATCAACTCGGCATAAGTTGAGCTGCCACCCAGAATAATGATGCGACGAAATGCCACTTCCTCGTCGAAATAGTTCTTGTCAGACAGGTACGTCTGCATCGCGCCGTTCGGCCCGCTGAACGCATCCAGTAGCGTCACGAAAAGACCGATATGAGATCGGTCGAGGCATGTATTGCTTAAGTACTTCTGAAACGAGAGCGTCGTGCCTGATTCACGCAAGGTTTCGAGAATCTCATCAGTGTCTTCTCCATCCGGATCTCGGGTGATGATTCCGACCACACGGATCAGGTTCATTATCCGAGCGTCGAACAGATTTGTTTTCTTGTCGCGGAACGCCCAAAACAATTCGGCCCACGTCGTATCGATCTGGTGACTAAAGTACTCTTTGAGCGTTGTGGGCTTTCCTCGCAATTCATGGGCGTCGGGTTCC
>Ga0316209_1002694_pt1 | contig 13637 bp, 10 predicted proteins | sample 6monopyrite_MG_FD_204945 | JGI IMG/M metagenome (GOLD analysis project Ga0316209, IMG submission 204945) | Microbial mat bacterial communities from mineral coupon in-situ incubated in ocean water Damariscotta River, Maine, United States -... | ecosystem: Environmental > Aquatic > Marine >...
ATGTTTTATGGATATCTGTCAGTGGGTTAATAACTTCTGTCATCGTTGAGCGATCTATTGAAAGTTTAAGATATTATTATAGTAGTCCAATACACATTTTATTTAAAAGACACAGAATTATTCACAGCCCCTTAAGTGTCGCATTACATTAGTAGCTTTGTTAAATTAACTTTTAGGTATATTCAATATATCCATTGCCACTGCTTCGGCCGCTTTTATGCCATCTATGGCCGCAGATAAAATTCCGCCGGCATATCCTGCTCCTTCACCAGTAGGGTATAGGCCTCTTGTATTTATACTTTGCATGTCTTTGCCACGCTTAATACTAATAGGAGAGGAGGTGCGTGTTTCTACACCGGTAAGTATGGCATCGGGCATAGCAAAGCCTTTAATTTTTTTATCAAAAGCGGGGATTGCTTCCCGTATGGCAGCTATTGCGAATTCAGGCAATGCCTTTGATAAGTCACCAAGTGTTACACCAGGTTGATAAGAGGGCGTAACACTAGCCAGTTCAGTTGATGCTTTATTCTGTAAAAAATCACCGACTAACTGTGCGGGTGCGTGATAGTTTGACCCACCCAGTTTATACGCCAGCTTTTCTAGTTTTCGTTGTAAGTCTATGCCTGCAAAGACGTGATCCGGGAAATCTTGCTCTGGGTCTATACCTACCACTATTGCGGCATTGGCATTACGCTCCTGGCGTGAGTATTGCGACATGCCATTGGTTACAACTGAGCCTTCTTCAGATGTGGCTGCCACCACCTGACCACCCGGGCACATACAAAAACTATACACTGTACGACCGTTGGGGCAGTGATGAACTAGCTTATAATCTGCAGCACCTAAGATGGGATTACCTGCTGCTTCGCCAAATCGTGCTTTATCTATTACAGATTGAGGGTGCTCGATTCTAAAGCCAATAGAAAATGGCTTAGGCTCTATATATACGCCTTGATCTAGCAACATTTGGAAACTGTCTCGTGCGCTGTGCCCAATTGCCAAAATGATATGACGGCTTAGTAGTTTTTCACCACTACTTAATGTAACGCCGACAATGTTGCCATTTGTAGTGCCAGCATCGATAGAGGGTTCACGGTGAATGGTTTCGACTTTACTATTAAAGTGAATTTCGCCACCCAGGCTAATGATTTCAGCGCGCATTGTTTGCACCATCTTCACCAGTTTGAATGTACCAATGTGTGGCTTACTAATTGATAAAATTTCTTCCGGCGCACCCGCTTTAACAAACTCGGTTAGTACCTTGCGGCCAAGGTGAAATTTGTCCTTAACCTGGCTGTATAGTTTGCCATCGGAGAAGGTGCCGGCACCGCCTTCACCGTATTGCACGTTAGATTCAGTATTTAATTTACCTTCACGCCATAAGCCCCAGGTATCCTGAGTGCGTTGCCTAACATCTTGCCCACGTTCTAAAACAATTGGTTTGAGGCCCATTTGTGCTAACACGAGCGCTGCGAGGATGCCTGCTGGACCAAAGCCTATGATGATGGGGCGTTGTTGATTATCAGTAGGGAAGTTGCTATCCGCTGTAGCGACAAACTTATAAGTAGTGTCCGGGCTTGGTTTTACGAATGATTGCCTGGAAAACTTCTCTAAAACGGCTTGCTCTATAGCATCACCAAGTACAACATCTAGCTGATATATCAATAATATTTTGCTCTTTTTGCGAGCATCATAGCTACGTTTATAAACTGTATAACTCTGTAAATCACTTAAGCTAACTTCGAGTGCTTTGACAATGGCATCCGCTATATCACTATCCTGATGATTAAGTGGTAGTTTGATTTCATTAAGTCTCAGCATAGAAAGTTCACTTGGGGCTATAGGTAGTAATGCGACTGATAATTTTAACATGGCATTAGTTATACGGTGCATAAAGTTGAAGTAATAGCGTTAACTAGCCGATTATATAGACCTAGATAAATTAGATACTTAGCTTTATATGTGACTCCTTTCACTGTAAATGTTTACAAGATATATACAATTGATTTCACAGAAAATCAGTTATAAATCGTGGAGCATTAGATGCGTTTTTTTCCAATATCTTTAGCCTTGGCCTTATCTGTATTCACCAGCATCGCGAGCGCAGATGCATTAGGACTATATGTAGGCGGTGGCATGTGGAACCATGATCCGGATGGGACTTATGGCACAGTGGGTGATGGCAGTATCGATACTAAAGCAGACTTAGGTTATAAAGAAAATAGTGATATTTATTTATTTGCCGCGTTTGAACACTTTATACCCATGGTGCCTAACCTTCGTGTTGAAATGGCTTCTTTAGAACATGTTGGCTCAGCAACTTCACTTACTTTTAATGGAATATCAGTATCGGGCGACTCTCTAACATCACTAGACACCATCGACACTATTGCTTATTGGCGTTTATTAGATAATTGGCTGAATTTTGACCTTGGACTTAATCTGCGCACGATTGATGCGGAGTTTAGTATTGATTCTGAATCAATGTTAGTTTCTGAAACTATTCCAATGTTGTATGCAGCTGCTCAGTTTGATTTGCCTTTTACAGGCCTCTCTGTGGGTGCTGACGTTAATCATATTAGCTACTCAGGCATTAAATATCAGGATATAAGATTGAGAGCATTATATGAAGTGGGCGTTGTTGGTTTTGAAGCGGGAATAAAAACAACGACTATTGAGTTTGATGATGTGGATAACATCAATGCAGATTTAGAGTTTACAGGCATTATGGCGGGGGCTTATATCCATTTCTAATCTAACTAACAGCTATTAAGTACCTAACAGGTATTTAATAGCTGTTTGCAAATGAACTTTACAGTAACTACTTAGTTACAATTTATCTTAATATAATAGTTCAAAAGCTAAGTATTTTAAAAGCCTCACTTTAAAGGGTCATATCACGGCCTTGTGCCTTCTGCTATAATTCGCGCCTAATTTTATAAGTAATGAGTTTACCTATGTTCCGTTTAGGGTGTGAAAATCGAATTTGTGTTCAAAATGAGGTGTTATCGGGCTTAACTGTTGCACTGGCCCTGGTTCCTGAAGCTGTTGCTTTTGCATTTGTTGCCGGTGTTGAACCATTAGTTGGGCTGTACGCAGCCTTTATGGTCGGTTTATTGGCATCTATCTTTGGCGGACGTCCGGGGATGATTTCAGGTGCTACAGGTTCAATGGCGGTTGTAATGGTTGCCTTAGTTGCCAATCATGGCGTTGAATATTTGTTTGCTGCTGTAGTACTTGCAGGCTTAATTCAAATTCTTACCGGTATACTTAAATTAGGTAAATTTATTCGCATAGTGCCTCACCCGGTAATGCTAGGTTTTGTAAATGGTTTGGCCATCGTAATATTTTTGGCTCAATTACAACACTTTGAGGTTGAAGTGGATGGAGTTACACAATGGATGACTGGCGAACCCATGATGATCTTTGCCGGGCTAACAATATTGACCATGGCTATCATCCATTTCTTACCTAAATTAACTACTGCGATTCCCTCATCACTTGCAGCGATAGTGGTTGTTTCATTTATGGTGGTTGGTTTAAATATTGATACCAATACAGTGGGTGACCTGGCGTCTATAGAAGGCGGTTTACCGCAGTTTCATATTCCCGATGTTGCATTTACATTTGAAACTCTAAAAATCATTTTTCCATATGCATTTGTTTTAGCTGCCATTGGTTTGATTGAGTCACTATTAACTTTGACATTAATTGATGAAGTTACTAATACACGTGGCCGAGGCAATCGTGAATGCGTAGGCCAGGGTATTGCAAATACAGCAACTGGCATGTTCGGTGGCATGGGTGGTTGCGCAATGATTGGTCAAAGTATGATTAATATAAGTTCTGGAGGCCATCAGAGATTATCCGGTGTTTCTGCGGCATTATTCCTTCTTGCATTTATATTGTTTACTTCAAGCTTAATTGAACAAATTCCTATGGCTGCACTTGTGGGTGTTATGTTCATTGTTGTTATAGGTACGTTCGAATGGTCGAGTCTTCGTATTTTCGGAAAAATACCTAAACATGATGCCTTTGTTTTAATATTAGTTTCCGGCGTTACCGTTGCAACAGATTTGGCTATGGCGGTAGTAGTTGGTGTTATTGTTGCCGCTCTAGTCTTTGCATGGGAACATGCTAAACATATTAATGTGAAATCATATATTGATGACAATGGTTCAAAAATATATGAACTTAACGGCCCATTGTTTTTTGGTTCAGTGAAAAATTTCCGTGAGTTATTTCAGCCTGAAAATGATCCGGATGATGTTATTATTGAATTTCAAAATTCTCGGGTAACCGATCATTCTGCAATTGAGGCGATTGATTCACTTGCGGAGCGTTATATTAAAGCAGGTAAAAAACTACACTTACGTCATTTGTCGGAAGAGTGTAAAACCTTGCTGGATAAGGCAGGGGACCTGGTAGAAGTAAATCGAATGGAAGACCCTAACTATCATGTAGCGGATGATAAATTATCCTAAGTAGTTAAATTTATACCATAAAAAAACCAGCTCATGCTGGTTTTTTTATGGATTTAATATGAGTTCGGAATATGTGCTTGTATGTCTTTTACCTTATGCCGCACTAAATTTTTATCTATGGCTGAAACAACAAACTTATTTGTTTCATGTCCCAGGTTTTTTCTAAGATCACCAAGAAATTTAGGTGGAGACATTAAAATTAGTTTTTTAAATTCACCCTTGTTACGCGCTGTATTTAAATGTTGCCCGAGTGATCTAGCAAAAACGGTTCTATCATTGTCCCCATGGGTATCATCTGTGCTAGTGAGTTTGGATTGTCGGCCTATTTTTTGTTGGTTACCGGTAAGCTGGCTCTTATGACTCCTGCTGGTACTATGTGTAAAGCCTTGCAGTTCCTTTAGTGTTTTTTCTGTATCTGAATTTTCAACTTCAAAAATTTTTGCACGGCTACTTTCCGCTACTACGACCCATGTTTTAGACATTTATAAACTCCTACAGTTGATTTAACTTGATATGCCACTTTTGAAATGGAGGTGTAAACCTGCATCTGCGACAGTGAGAATGAATGCTATAACCTTTACCTCGCAATTTACCTATTCGGATTATTAATATATATGTCGGTATGGCACTGTTGGGTAATTCATATTGTTTATGGTTTTCATTACTTTATCTGATAGATACGAACTTTGTATTCAATGTTCACCCGGTCACGTTTTCAGACGTCCTATAATTTTCCTAAGTTAATGATATCTATGTCAAAATCACTTCGGCATATTACAAGATTACTGCATTGCAATTAGGTAATATTCTGTTATGTTGGTACATTAGTAATTAGTGAATTAGACGAGTGGTAGCAAGGTTTACATGACTGAATCAGTAGGAGCATCAGAAGAAATTTTGTCTAAAACGACATGTCCATACTGCGGTGTAGGCTGTGGCGTTATTGTTAGTCGTGAAAAGGGCGAATACAAAGTACGAGGTAATCCAGACCATCCCGCTAATTTAGGTCGTCTATGTTCAAAGGGCGCTGCATTAGCGGAGACCTTAGATGACGAAGGCAGGATGCTTCATCCGCAAATAAATGGCATGCAGTCTACCTGGGATGATGCCTTTGAGCTTATGAGCAAACGTTTTCAGGGGATTATAGCCGAGCATGGTCGCGAATCAGTTGCGATGTATGTCTCTGGGCAGCTGCTTACAGAAGATTATTACGTTGCTAATAAATTAATGAAGGGATTTATTGGTAATGCCAATATTGATACTAATTCCCGACTCTGTATGTCATCTGTGGTTGCAGGCCAGAAGAGGGCATTTGGATCAGACTCTGTACCCTGTTGCTACGAAGATATTGATCGTACGAATTTAATTGTACTGGTTGGTTCTAATGCAGCCTGGTGTCACCCAGTTATTTTTCAACGCATTCGACAGGCTCAAAAAAATAACCCCAATTTAGATGTCGTTGTAATCGACCCACGCAAAACCGCAACATGTGATATTGCGAGTATGCACTTGGCTATTACCGCTGGAACAGATGCACTACTTTTTAATGGTTTATTAAGTTATTTAAATGATAAGGGTGAAGTTAATAAACCATTTGTTGATAACTGTGTAGAAGGTGCCGATGCATCCTTAAAAGCGGCATATGAATCAACAGTTGAAATGCATACATTGGCTAAAAAATGTGGGCTTGAGCTCGATGAGCTTGAACGTTTTTATGCTCTTTTTGCACGCAAAGAGAAAGTCTTAACTTTATATTCGCAAGGTATTAATCAAAGCAGTTCAGGTACCGATAAAGTAAATTCAATTATTAACTGTCACTTATTATCTGGACGTATAGGTCGACCAGGTATGGGAGCTTTTTCACTTACTGGTCAACCCAATGCTATGGGTGGTCGCGAAGTTGGCGGTCTTGCAAATCAACTTGCAGCCCATATGGATCTTGAAAATAAAGAGCACCGTAATTTAGTTCAACAACATTGGCAGTCACCTTATATAGCCAGCAAAGCTGGTTATAAAGCCATCGATTTATTTGAAGCTATTTTAGATGACAAGGTTAAGGCGTTATGGGTAATCGGTACTAATCCTGCAGTTAGTATGCCTAATAATACTCGTGTAAAAGAAGCCTTATCTCATTGTGAATTTTTAGTCGTTCAAGACTGTATGCAAAACACAGATACCGCAGATCTTGCGAATGTGATATTGCCCGCCTCTACCTGGGGTGAGCGAAATGGCATGGTTACAAATTCTGAAAGGCGTATTTCTCGTCAGCGTGCATTTCGTGAATCACCGGGCGAAGCAATGGCGGATTGGCAAATCATTTGTAAATTTGCGCAAACAATCGGTCACTTTGAAGCTTTTAATTATGATTCACCACGAGAAATATTTAATGAATTCGCAGCACTAAGTGGTAAGGAAAATAATGGTACCCGTGATTTTGATATTTCTGCTTGTGCGGATTTAGATCAAAAGGCCTATGAGTCATTTGTGCCATCCCAATGGCCAATTACATTTAAAAACCCTGTGGGCAAAGCTCGCTTATTTGAAGATGGTCAATTTTTCACACCATCAGGTAAAGCGCAAATGGTTCCTATTATTCCAAGGGCAGTAGCCAACCCAACAAGTGATAAATATCCATTGGTATTAAATACAGGGCGTATTCGCGATCAATGGCACACTATGACACGCACGGGAAAGTCACCAACTTTATCAACACATTTTTCGGAGGCATTTGTTCATTTGCACCCTGAGGATGCGCAGAAATATAACATCGTTGAAGATGATTTGGTTAGTGTTAAAAGTTTATGGGGTGATGTAACTGTGCGTGCAATCATGACAGAAGATATTTCTGTTGGCATGGTTTTTTCACCAATACATTGGAACGAGCAATATGCATCAAATGCACTAATAGATTCAGTTGTTAACCCGGCTTGTGATCCTATTTCTGGTCAACCTGAATTTAAGCATACACCGGTATCAATAACTCCCGTTAAAAAATCGTGGTATGGATTTTTGTTATCACGTAGACAGTTAGACTTATCAACACAGGACTACTGGAATCTTAATAAAGGAAATGGTCTGTGGCGTTATGAAATAGCGGGCAATGAAACACCTAAAGTCTGGGCCGATAATGCGCGTTACTTACTTTGTGCACATGAAGATAATGTTTCCTGGATGGAGTATTTCGACCAATCTGCACAGACATATCGAGCAGCACGACTAGTGGGAGATAAATTAGAAAGCTGTATTTTTATCAGTCCTAGCCCACGTTTGCCAAGTCGAGACTGGTTAATGGCTTTATTTAACAAATCGAGCTTAGCCGATAAAGAAAAAATGTTTTTATTATCTGGCCGGTCTAATGATGCATCTGAAGACGCAGGTGCAAATATTTGTGCTTGTTTTGGTGTAGGTAAAAATACTATAGTTAAAGCTATTAAAGAAAAAAATATCAATTCAGTGGAGGAAATTGGTAAAGTATTACAAGCAGGGACGAACTGTGGTTCATGTATTCCTGAGTTAACTGCTTTATTGAAGAAAGCACAAAAGCAGTAACGATAAAAGAGCGAAGATGTATTAATGAAAACGCTACTACTGGCAAGACACGCAAAATCAAACTGGGGTGATGAAAAATACAGTGATTTTGATCGTCCATTGAATGAGATTGGGCAGTGCGATGCACCTATAATGGCATTATATTTGCAAAAATGTGGTTACCTTATTCACCAAATAATTAGTAGCGATGCAGTACGTGCATTAGCTACAGCTGAAGAATATAAAAACCATTTAACACCAGAACAAAATCTAATATCTCATCGTGATTTATATTTGGCATCAGCTGAAACAATTGTAGATATTATTTCTAAAATATCTCCATCACATAATGCAGTTATGATTGTTGCTCATAACCCTGGAATTTCTGATGCATTGAATTATTTCTGTAAGGAGAAATTTGATGATATGTCAGCATGCGGAGTAGGCATAGTTCAGTTTGAAGTATCAAACTGGGAAGATATTACAGAAGGTAGTGGTGATGTTCTGGGCTTTGAAAGTCCTAAAACAATTAAAAATCGAGTTGGTTGTTAGCTTTTTATTCTCTACTGTCGTATACAGCCATCACAGCTTTAAGTTCATTTGTAAGAGACTTGATTTCTACTTCAGTAAACTTTTCTAGTCCTTCTATGCTTTTACCGGACTCTAATGTCACTATTATGGCATTAACAGAAGCGCAGCCCATAGCGCATATCATTTCAACTGCTTGAGTTATTTTTGGTTCATTCATACTAATAGCTAACTCTTTGTTCTACTTGTCGCTCGATGCTTGCTTTGCATTGTGCTGTAACCAATTCTGAAATGTTGGGTACTTTAGATATTGTTTTTCATTAATGTAGCGTAGCACTTTGCTCAATCTATATAAACGAACAACAGATTCTATGCGTAAAATTTCCTTTCCATCTGTATCAAAAAATACCAGAGAAGGCGCGAAAGTTAGATTGAGTTCTTCTGCCCATTGTTTTGCGCTTGTCTTTTTTCCAGTTGGGGTAATTATTGTCGCATCGCTATGTGTATTAACTTGCACAATATCCAGCTTACGTAGTTGATTAACTACCTCGGGCTTACTCAAGGTGTCACCATGCAATACGTCACAGGCATGGCAGCGAGGGTGTTCAAATGATACGAGTAGAGGTTTGGTTTTTTTGTACCGGCTTAGATCAAGTGAGTTCTGCAAGAAGAGGTCGTTTTCATTAAGTTCTTCAAGGCCATAGCTGAGTGCTGCTTCTGCACGGGATAGATAATCTCTATAAGACTCGCGTTTGTAATGTGCGTCTGCCACATATTCCAGGGCTGCACGAAATTGATATTTTGGCCTAAAGCCGGGAAGTTTGAGAGCAAGTTGCCCGTCGGTTGTATAAAACAGCAGTGTTGGGGTGAAGTTCATACGACGATGCGAGGCATATGACTTTTCTGTCCACTTACGGTAATTAAAATCAGTAACGGTGCGCGCGCCACGTACATCAATTGAAATAACGTTAAAATGCTGTTTTGTATAATCCCTTATACCTGGATCACCCCAGGTTCCTTCTAGTAACGCCTTACAATAAGCACAATCCTTACGACCAAAATAAATGATCATTCCCTGCTTATTATCTTGCCGAGCTTCTTCAAGGCTATCATTTAAATCAAGAAAGCTCAGGCTAAACCACTCAGGAACTTCTAGTGATTCGGTTAATGGAGAATCATTGAACAATAGAGGGTCTTTACTTGTATCCGCGAAGCTTATTCCGCTAGTAAAGTAAAATATTAATGTAATAAGCTGGATGCGTTGATAAATCGTCATATTAACTAGCTTTAAATAGCTGTAGTGAGGGCTTACTTTTCTTGTACGTGCGCTAATGATAACCAGTTTAAAAGCTAATGTCTTTGATCTAGATAAGCTTAACTACTTTTATGTGCCTGTTGCATATAGTCATGGCTGCGCATTTCTAGTAGGCGACTTACTGTGCGTTTAAACTCAAATTCTAGCTGCCTACCTGAATATAATTCTTCTGGTTGGCCAGCAGCACTGGCAAGTAAGTTTACATTCCGATCATAAAACTCATCAATCATGTTTATAAAGCGCTTGGCTTTATCATTATAACTATCGGTCATCATAGGGATGTTACTGACCAACACGGTGTGATATTCACGGGCAATTTCTATATAGTCCGCAGAACCTCGTTTATCCCCGCAAATAACTTCGAAATCGAACCAGATAATATCATTGGCATGAATTACAGTGTCAATATGACGATAATTTATATGCACTCTGTGTTTGCGATGGGCTGGTGAGGTAGTTAATTCTAGCAGACGGTCTTCTAATATCTTATCGGTGTCTTCGTTTGCAAAATACCAGGTATCAGCTTTTTCCAATAAACGAAGCCGATGATCTACATCTCCATTCAGTTCAACTGTTGTCATGTGTTGCTTTATAAGCGTAATAGCAGGTAAAAATCGCTCACGTTGTAAGCCGTTTTTATATAAGTTATCGGGTGGTAAGTTAGAAGTAGCTACCACCGTTATGCCTTCTTCAAATAATGTGTTTAGTAAGCCATAAAGTAACATTGCATCGGTTATATCCGATACATGAAATTCATCCAGGCAAAGTAATTTATATCTTGAGGCGAATGATCGAGCGATTACTTGTAGTGGGTCTTTTTGCTCTTGTAGTAAACTTAATTGATCATGAATAGCTTGCATGAAGTGATGAAAGTGCAGTCTTATTTTTTGGCTTTTCAGTTGATGTTCTGTGTTCAGCGTGTCAAAAAACATATCCATCAACCATGTTTTACCTCGTCCGACATCTCCCCACAGGTATAGCCCACAGGGCGGCTTAGCAGCGATTTTAAATATTGATTTGATTTTGTGTTGAAGCGAATGTGTTTGAGCCTGAAATATCTCGAGTTCTTGTTGTAGTTTGGCTAATTGCCTAACAGCCAATTCTTGCGCAGGGTCACAATCATAGTTTTTTAGATGTAACTGACGACTGTATTCATCGAAGATGCGCATAAATAATATTTATAGCCTTTATATTTATAAATAACAATGAGTTAATTAGCTTTATTAATTTAAAATATATCATGTTCCATGAGGCGATATATCTACAAATTATGTCGATTAGTTGATTTGATTATGGCGCATACAGAAGATAAATGCAGGATAATTACGTAATTACAGATGGCAGTTAAGATTATTTACAAGTCGTTTGTATGGATTTCAGTTGGTTTCTCTAATTATCACTGTTAACTATGACAAGTCATTGAGAAACATATGAAATTTTGCTAATATTCAGCACGTTTCAAGTGTCTCCTAAATCCTATCTATAAGGCTCAAATTAACCCAATGACACGCTATATATTTATCACCGGTGGTGTAGTTTCCTCCCTTGGAAAAGGCATCGCTGCTGCTTCCCTTGGTGCCATTTTAGAGGCACGCGGCCTTACTGTTAAAATGCTTAAGCTTGACCCTTACATAAATGTTGATCCCGGCACGATGAGCCCGTTTCAACATGGTGAAGTATTTGTAACTGATGATGGAGCAGAAACTGACCTGGATCTTGGTCATTACGAGCGTTTTGTGAATTCTCGTACATCACAGGCAAGCAACTTCACTTCAGGCCGTATTTACGAAACTGTTATTCGTAAAGAGCGCCGTGGCGAATACCTTGGTGGTACAGTACAGGTTATCCCACATATTACTGATGAGATTAAACGCAGTGTTGTTGAAGGCGCAAAAGGTGCTGATATTGCGATGGTTGAAATCGGCGGTACGGTTGGTGATATTGAATCATTACCATTCCTTGAAGCAATTCGCCAAATGGGTGTGGAACTAGGCCACGATAGAGCCTTGTTTATGCACCTTACGTTAGTTCCTTTCATTCGCTCTGCAGGTGAAGTAAAAACTAAGCCTACGCAGCACTCTGTTAAAGAACTACGCTCTATTGGTATTCAGCCAGATATTTTGCTTTGTCGTTCGGAAGAATATTTACCAATTGAAGAGCGTCGCAAAATTTCTCTATTTACCAATGTAGAAGAAAAAGCGGTTATTTCAGCGAAGGATCTGGATCATATATACAAGATTCCTCAGTGGTTACATGACCAGGGTCTGGATAATATTGTGGCAGATAAGCTGCGCCTTGATTTGCCCGTCGCTGATTTGTCGGATTGGCAAGCGGTGGTACATACGCTTGAAAATCCAGAGTCAGAAGTAACCATTGGCATGGTGGGTAAATATGTAGATTTAACGGAGTCTTATAAGTCGTTAAATGAATCATTGGCGCACGCTGGTATTCAGAACAAAGCCAAAGTTAACATTAAGTATATTGATTCAGAGACACTTGAAGACGGTGATATGAGTCAGCTTTCTCTGCTGGATGCCATACTTGTTCCCGGTGGCTTCGGTAAACGAGGTGTAGAAGGTAAAATTGCTGCAGTTCAATACGCACGTGAAAACAAAATTCCATATTTAGGTATTTGTCTGGGTATGCAAGTGGCTGTAATTGAATTTGCTCGACATATGGCGGGCTTAAACGATGCGCACAGTACAGAGTTTAATGACAAAACATCTAATCCGGTTATTGCCCTAATTACTGAGTGGCAAGCAGAGTGCGGAAAAACAGAAACACGTGATAAAAATTCTGATTTAGGTGGCACCATGCGCTTAGGCGCTCAGCCATGTAATTTACAAAACGGCTCAAACATCAGCCGCATATATGGCGCTGAAACCATTTCTGAGCGTCATCGTCATCGTTATGAATTTAATAACACTTTCCTGGATACACTAGAAGCCAAAGGCCTGGTTTTTTCAGGGCGCTCAGTAGATGGTAATCTTGTAGAAGTGGTAGAGATTGCAGATCACCCATGGTTCGTAGCTTGCCAGTTCCACCCTGAATTTACTTCTACACCACGAAAAGGCCATCCATTGTTTACTGATTTTATTAAAGCAGCTTGTACTCATCGCGACATGGCTCGAATCACGGAAGGCGGATAATGGAATTTAATGGTATTAAAGCTGGTTTAGATCAGCCATTTTTCCTTTTCGCTGGCCCATGCGTTATCGAGTCAGAAAAAATGGCCTTACAGACGGCAGAACAACTTAAGGAAATTACGACTAAACTCGGCATTCCTTTTGTATATAAATCATCTTTCGATAAAGCGAATCGCTCCTCTATGGAAAGTTTCCGTGGTCTTGGTATGGAAGAAGGTTTACGCATTCTGCAAAAAGTTAAAGACGAATTAGAAGTAGCCGTAATAACAGATGTTCATGAAGACACACCCATGGATGAAGTAGCAGACGTAGTCGATGTACTGCAAACACCCGCATTTTTATGTCGTCAAACTAACTTTATTTTAAAAGTCGCTGCTGCCGGTAAGCCGGTTAATATCAAAAAGGGTCAGTTCATGGCTCCCTGGGATATGAAAAATGTAGTCGACAAGGCTCGTACGACAGGCAATGAACAACTCATGGTGTGCGATCGCGGCGTATCATTTGGTTACAACAACTTAGTTTCGGATATGCGCGCCTTAGCCGTTATGCGTGAAACAGATTGCCCAGTTGTGTTCGATGCCACACATTCGGTACAGTTGCCCGGTGGTCAGGGGACAACCTCTGGTGGGCAGCGTG
>Ga0316209_1002695_pt1 | contig 13636 bp, 11 predicted proteins | sample 6monopyrite_MG_FD_204945 | JGI IMG/M metagenome (GOLD analysis project Ga0316209, IMG submission 204945) | Microbial mat bacterial communities from mineral coupon in-situ incubated in ocean water Damariscotta River, Maine, United States -... | ecosystem: Environmental > Aquatic > Marine >...
ATTCCCGAAAGTAAAATCAACATCCCCCAAAGTTGACTCCTTTTCTGGGCGGCGTCTGAAATCGGAGTCCATTTAATTTCATGAGCAATCAATAGCGGCGCAAATCTTCGGGTATCTCGCGCATCGTATGTGTACATGCGATAGATGTAACCGGTCACCGTCACATGATCGATAGCCTGCTCTCCAATGGGAAACCCTTCCGGGAAATTTGTCGAAACAACGACGGTTGGGTTTGATTGAGAATCTTCGGTATACAGCCAGGCTTCGCAGATTGTTTCAATTCCAAAATCATTCTTGCTCGCGTTACTTTTTACGGTTCGCTGAACATGCCCACTCATAATAACCGGTCGTCCCTGGTACAATTCCGGGTGCTGGTAGATATCAACATACACGGGGAATTTTTCAAACGGGCGTTTTTGCGATTTTGATTGTTTCCAGCGATCTTTAAGAAAAAGGTTGGCTGCTTTTTTTATGCGATTCGTATCGACGTCGCGTGCATAGCTGAGAACCTGATAATAAGTTTCTGCCTCTTCCGGCAGAATCCCTCTTCGACGAATCTTGAGCGGGACATCCTTGAGCCATACACCTATATTTTCGGGAGTTACCTGACCAGAATTGGCTAAGCCACCTTCCTCTTCCGCCTGTGCACAAGCAATAAAGATGCACGAAATGCAAATCAACAGGGCAGCAGTAACAAAACGGAAAGAATTGAGATATTGCATCAAATAATGGTTCGATAAAAGGTTGTTCAGCGGGCAAAGAAATTTGCAGGCTTCATAGTGATATCAATAAAGATGAACGGCAGGCACATTGACACAAATCATTAGTGCCATATAATTCCCCGCAGTAATGAAATGGGCCAGTTTCTAACCGCGTGACAATTCCAGTACACCGAAGTGGAATCTGCCCTTTTCATAAAACTTCATTAAGTGTAAAAGCAGTCTAACACGATAGTTAGCTATCACAATACAAATATTGGATTGCTACTGTTTGAACAAGGTGGGGATTGTCGCCGCCTGAAAGAAACCTTCTAGTGCTGCAAGCAGCAATTGATGTGCGGCGTTTTTTTGCATTTCGTAAGTGAAAAACGCTTCATGTTAATTCGAAAATTCGACACTAGGTTATTTGCAAAAAAAAGAATGGATCGGAAAAATGGCTGGTAATGTCATTGAGTTTACAGACGAAAACTTCCAGGGGGAAATCTCAGGGAGTGAGCAACCAGTACTGGTGGACTTTTGGGCACCGTGGTGTGGACCTTGTAAAATGCTGACCCCTGTTGTCGAAGAACTGGCTGACGATTATGCGGGACGCGCAAAAATCGGGAAGCTGAATACCGATAACAACCCCAATGTTGCTTCCGAACATGGCATCAGCGCAATTCCAACTTTGATGATCTTCAAAGGAGGCGAACTGGTCGAACGGTTGACGGGCGTTATCCCTAAAGATCAATTAGGAGCAGCAATCGATAAATTTCTGTAAGGGAATGATGTAACCGGAGTGCAGACATTCCTGTCTGCTTGAAGTTTCCCAAAGTTTATGGGCAAGCCGGGGGGGTGATCCCCCTGGTTGCCTTCTCTTCATGCGGAATGAATCACATGCAGATAACTTGGATGTAGGTCACTACGAAAGCCTGTTGTTGCTGCAAGTTGAAACCTGAATCGCTTTTTGTCAGACTGTTTCTGTCCTTATTCCATCCATCGAATATGACGGGAACAGTTCAATGCGATATGTGGTTAATTTGCTTCTGATTTTTTGTGCTGGTATTTCTGCTTCCGAACAAACCGTGGCAGCCCCACCTAATTTTGTTGTTATTTTCTGCGACGATTTAGGTTACGGCGATTTAGCCTGCTTTGGGCATCCCACGATTCGCACACCCGGTTTAGACCGCATGGCTGCGCAAGGCCAAAAATGGACTAACTTTTATGTTGGAGCCAGCGTTTGTACTCCCTCGCGTGCTGCACTGCTAACGGGACGTCTCCCCATTCGTAGCGGGATGATGAGTGCCAAACGGCGGGTCTTGTTCCCTAACTCCAAAGGGGGATTACCTGCCAGCGAATTGACCATTGCGGAATTGCTGAAAACTAAAGGGTACGCAACGGCTGCCATCGGCAAATGGCATCTTGGACATTTACCCCAGTACCTGCCGACCAGTCACGGATTCGATTCTTACTGGGGGATTCCCTATTCGAACGATATGGATGCCGTAAAAGGGTTCCCGAATTACCGTAAAGCTGCTCGCAATGATCCACATTATTTCGCTCCCACCGAACAGTACCAGGTACCGATACTGCACAACGAAAAAGTGGTCGAAAAGCCTGCCAATCAGCATACGCTCACTCAACGTTATACCAACAAAACGATTGAATTCATCAAACAAAACAAAGAGAAGCCGTTCTTCGTTTATCTGGCTCATAACTTGCCTCACATTCCACTGTTTGCAGGCAAGAAGTTTCTCGGAAAAAGCAGCCGTGGTATTTACGGAGATGTGATCGAAGAAATAGATGCAGGCGTTGAAGAAATTTTAAGAACTCTGGAAGAATTAAAGCTGGCAGAAAATACGCTGGTGGTGTTCACTTCCGACAACGGTCCCTGGCTCCCTTTCCAAACACATGGCGGTTCGGCTGGACTACTGCGAGAAGGGAAAGGTTCTACCTTTGAAGGAGGGATGCGAGAACCGACAATTTTCTGGTGGCCGGGAAAAGTGGCACCAAAAATTGAACAGCAGCTTGGTGCAACGATGGACCTGCTTCCCACGTTCTGTTCGCTGGCTGGTGTTTCGATACCGAAAGATCGCACTCTCGATGGTCACGACCTTTCGCCGTTACTGTTGGGAGAAACGGAAAAGTCTGCTCGTCGGCAAGTGCATTACTGGCGATCAGAAAAATTGTATGCCATTCGCGTTGGTCCGTGGAAAGCTCATTTTATCACCGAAGGCTGCTACGGCATCGGCCCCAAACGACAGGAACATGAGATCCCTGAACTGTACAATCTCGATCAAGATCCTTCCGAGAAATACAACATCGCCAATCTACACCCCGATGTCGTTAAGCGTCTGCAGAAAATTGCGAAGGAGCATATTGAAAGTATTAAGCCGGTTGAGAATCAGTTGGCAAGGTAATGATTATTTTCCTTCGGCTTGCCGTTAAACAATTGCGAGGAAACCGTAGAAACTTATTGTTTTTCTTGTTGCAATAACGGTTGCACCAAAGGGTGTCGTCGAAAGAAGTAGATCAAAATTGCACAGGCTGCCGTCCCGGCAAGAATTCCTGACAAATCGGCTTGCCAATCTTTCCAGGCAGCGGTGCGTCCTACGAGCAGTTGCGTCAGTTCATCAAAGCCTGCATAGCCTGCTAAAATGACCATGCTTAACAAAATAGAAACTCGATTCCAACGTTTGGCGAGCAGTAAATTTGAACTGACTAAAAAAGCAAGTAACGTGAAAGCAAGCAGATGCAGCAATTTATCTGATGCCCCCATTTCGGGAGCTTGCGCGGGGGGAATGTGCGTCAGCGTAAATAAAATCCCCCAGTAAACCAGGGTTAATAACAGTACCGTTTTTGGAAGATTCACGATGTTATCGCTTTAGAAAAAGTAACGACTTTGCCTTGGCGCAGGAGCCGCGTAGTTACTTCATATACTATGAGAATCTTACCAAACCTGAAAGGAAAGGGAGACTCGATAAGTGGAAATAAATCAGCCGTGCTGGGATTTTCGTTCGAGCACGATCATTTCTCCTCTTTTCCGGGCAGTGATCGCAGCCGGGAAATCAATCTGAGTCTGATCGTTTCTGACGAACTGAGCCAGTTTTTCCCAGTGAGAAAATGTCATCTTCTTGCGAGGCCATTGCAGCTTCGACCAGATAAATCGGAAGAGTTCTCGCACGATCAGAGCAGGAACTTCTTGAAGAAGTTTTGCATGAAGGCGAACCAGATCGCTGTCGATACTGATCACGCACTCCTGAAAAAGTTTTTCGGTATTCAATTGGAGGTAGTCATAAGTTTCCGTCACCTGCTGGCTCAATTGTAGCAGATGCGTTTCTGATTGAGGATTCAAATCGTTAAGCAGAGGAATTAGTTGATGCCGAATGCGATTGCGGGTGTAGCGGAAATCCTGATTACTCTCATCAACACAGAATGTCTGATTGATTGATACCAGGTAATCCAGGATTTCTGATTTCCTGACCTTTAACATCGGATGCAGCAAAGTAATATTATCAGAAACGGATCGACTGGTCGGTATTCCCATCATTCCCTGAAGGCCGGTGCCGCGGATGAGGTGATGCAAAATCGTTTCAGCTTGATCATCTGCATGATGAGCCAGGCAAATTAATGCGGCTTGATTTTCGCTGGCAGTTTCAATTAGAAAACGCAGCCGGAGTTCCCGCATCGCTTCTTCGGAAGGATTTCCATTTGCACAAGCCTTACCAAGAAAGCAAGGTAGCTGAAGCTGTTTCGATAACGCTTCAACCGACTTGGCCTCTTCGCCAGACTGTCCGTTGCGTGTCTGATGATCAAAATGAGCAACACACACTTCAAGCTGTAGTTCGTCTTGCAATGAACGCAAAGCTCGCAGTAATGCAACGCTGTCTGCTCCGCCGGACACGCCCGCAATAATTCGATGATTGGGTACTTCAGAAAGTTGAAGTTCTAACACTTCCTGTAGTTTTTTTACAATTGAGTGCATAATAGATGGCAGCATCAGGAAGAGCGATATTAAGCAGCAAAGACTCTTTGCCACGAGTACAATTGTGCATGTATATGTAATTCGCCAATAGATAATATATCAGGAATCGTTTGGTCAGCACGGTCGGAGTTGAATCCTGTGCAAGGTCTGTTAGTATGAGGGGATGATATTCCAGTATTCGCCGGGAGTCTACCAAGTGGGTTGCTGGCGAATCGTTAGTTTAATACACCTCTATAACAAGGGAGACATTCGTCACTAAGGACGAGTTCCCGATGCAGCGAAATTTTGTTGATTTTTCTGTATGAATAAAAGAGAAGGCATTGCCGGGAAAGTGACAGGATTGGCACTTTCCGGTAACCGTGCAGTGATGACTGGGATCAAACAAGTCAGGGTGAATGGAATGATGAGTTTTCTGCTATTCACATGTGTGGGATTGTTTTTGTTATTCGTGATGATCTTTCATTGCGAGTTGCTTTGCGAAGAAACTGCGTCAGAGGCAAGAGGATTTCGTTTTTTTGATTCCTCTTTTCCTGAGAACGTTGTTTCTCTGCAATTAGCTGCGGTTCCCCACAATCGATTGATGAATTGTTGTCTGAGAGAAGTTGATATAACAACGCAGCCGACTTATTGTAGATCGGTTCTGCGCGAAGAATTCACTCTTCAGGTTCAACCATTCGATTCCCCTCTCATTTGATATTCCAATATCACTGTTTTGTTACAGTCTTCTCTTTTGAATTTCGATGAATTTTCATCTGCGATTCGGGCCGAGTACTTATCAGGTTTTCTGCAGACAGTTCAGGTTTATTGCCGCTCGCTTATTGTGCGTCTTGCAAAGTGCAAAAGTAAACCTGCTCGGTTTGTGTCAGCTTAATCCTGTGTGGCAAAATGTCTTCCCTACGGAGCATACCGATGGGAACAGAAGTTTATATTGCAGGTGGGGTGTCGCTCGTCATCGGCCTGGTGGTTGGTTTTTTCATTGATCGCATTCGCCTGGGATCCGGTTACCGCACGAGTGATCAACTCATTCAAGATGCGAAACGCGAAGCAGAATCCATTCGCAAAAATGGTGAACTGGAAGCAAAAGAAGAAGTCCTCAAACGCCGCGAGCAACTCGAAGAAGAACTCAATGTGCAGCGGAATGAATTGCGGGATCAGGAACGCAAATTCGATAAGCGAGAAGCACTCATCGAAGGAATTCAGGAAGATGTACACAAACGGGAACGCATGGTTGAAACAATGCAGTCTCGCTTAACCGAGCGAATCAAAGGGGCTGAACGAAAAGAAGCTGAACTGGGCAAAGTAATCAAACAAGAGCAGGAAGAGCTTTACAAGATTAGCGGTTTGAAAAAAGAAGAAGCTGCTGACCGCTTGTTAAATCGACTTAGTACGGAACTGCGCAACGAGACCGGCGAGTTGATCATGAAGCACGAAGCGGAGATCAAAGAGAAGTGCGACGAAACCGCCCGCGAAATTATCGGCATGGCTGTGCAGCGTTACGCTTCTGCCCACACTTCTGAAACAACGGTCGCCAGTATCGATATTCCCAGCGATGAAATGAAGGGGAGAATTATCGGTCGCGAAGGTCGCAATATCCGCGCGTTTGAAAAGCTGACCGGTGTCGATGTGATCGTCGATGACACGCCCGGCGTGGTCATCATTTCTGCTTTCGATAGCGTTCGCCGTGAAGTTGGGAAAATGGCGCTGCGAAAACTGATCCAGGATGGCCGAATTCACCCGACTCGCATTGAAGAAATTGTGACTGAATGTCAGAAGGAAATTGACGAGCGAATCATGCGGCTTGGTCAGGAAGCGGCTCAGGAAGCAGGCGTGCTGGGCTTACATGAAAAACTGATCCAACTGATGGGGCGGATGAATTTTCGTGTCAGTTATTCACAAAATGTGTTGCGTCATTCGATTGAAGTTTCTCATTTAACCGGAATGATGGCAGAGCAACTTGGACTCGATGGCGATCTGGCTCGCCGATGTGGGTTTACTCATGATATCGGAAAAGCAGCCGACCACGAAATGGAAGGCGGGCATCCTGCCATCGGTGCAGAGTTGCTCAAGCGGTACAACGAAGGGGAAGAAGTTGTTCATGCCGCAGCCGGGCATCATGATGATATCCGCCCGGAATACATTTACACCGTTCTGGTTGCCGCCGCGGATGCCATTTCTGCAGCCAGACCAGGAGCGAGAAGAGAGACACTCGAAAAATATGTGAAGCGGCTCGAAGAACTCGAAGCATTGGTCTGCGGCTTCCCCGGCGTCGAACAATGTTACGCAGTTCAAGCAGGACGAGAAGTACGGGTGATCGTCGATCCACGTGAAGTGAATGATCGACAAGCCGCGTCGCTTTCTCGGGATATCGCAAAAGCGGTCGAAAATAATTTGACGTATCCCGGCGAAGTAAAAGTCGCTGTGATGCGAGAAACTCGTTCGGTTGAATACGCAAGATAATTAAACAGTACGATGAATCATCACCCTGAATATCATGATTTTTGCAAGCAGGCAGCCGAGTATCCGTTGGTGCCTGTGTATCGTCGGTTGACTGCTGATTCGCTCACCCCGGTCGAAGCGTATCGGCGAATCGAGAAAGGGGAATATTCATTCCTGTTTGAATCGGTCGTTGGTGGCGAGCGGATTGGACGGTTCAGTTTTCTGGGAACGAATCCGTTTGCAATTATCAAGGCATCGGGGAATGATGTCGAAGTGATCCAGGCAGGCGGAACGCAGAAATTGAAACGGGAGGATCCTCTCGAACTGCTTGATGAAATGCTCGCGAAATATCGCATGGCTCCGCATCCCGATTTACCTCGATTTTGTGCAGGGGCGGTTGGGTATGCCGGGTACGATGTTGTGCGGTATGTCGAAAACTTACCGAACGCGCCGCAAGATGATCGCAACATTCCCGACTTGCTGTTTGGCTTTTACGATCAGATGGTCATCTTCGATCATATTCAAAAAACGGTCACCGTGGTTGCGATGGCAAGAGCAGATGGCGAAGACCTGGAGCAATCTTACAAACAGGCCATTGCACAAGTCGATGCTCTTTGTGATCAGTTGGCAGCGAATACGAATCCAATTCCGCCTGAAGATATTACTCTCGGTGTTGATGATCCTTTAGAATGGACTTCAAATTTCCAGCAGGATGAATACGAAGCAGTTGTTGAAAAGTGCAAGGAATATATTCGAGCAGGAGATATCTTTCAGGTTGTTCCTTCTCAACGGTTACAAATAGAAACAGATGCCTCTGACTTGGCGATTTACCGGGCATTACGTGTGGTGAATCCCAGTCCGTTTATGTTTTTGGTCATGACACCCGATGCGAATTTGATTGGAAGTTCGCCGGAAATTATGACGCGCGTCGAAAATGGAAAAGTAACCGTTCGCCCCCTGGCAGGAACTCGCCAGCGTGGTGCCAATGCGGAACAAGATAAGCAGTTGGAAGAAGAATTACTGGCCGACCCGAAGGAACGGGCAGAACATGTGATGCTGATCGATCTTGCCCGCAATGATGTCGGGCGGGTGGCTCAGTATAAAAGCGTGGAATTGAAAGATGTGATGATTGTTGAGCGGTATTCTCACGTCATGCACATTACTTCCAATGTGACCGGGCAATTAAAACCAGGTTTGACAGCGCTCGATGCGTTGCGAGCCGCTTTGCCTGCGGGAACGGTTTCCGGGGCACCGAAAGTTCGCGCGATGGAAATTATCGACGAATTTGAAAGAACTCGACGCGGTCCGTATGCCGGGGCTGTTGGTTACATCGATTTCACAGGAGATATGGATACCTGCATTGCGCTGCGGACGATGGTAAAACAAGGACAAAAAGTGTACGTGCAAGCCGGAGGGGGACTCGTTGCAGACAGCGACCCGGAAACAGAATACCGCGAAACACTCAGCAAAGCCCAGGGGTTACTTAAAGCAATCGCGGTCGCTCAAAATCAACTTTCTTCTCGCGAATAAAATTAATTCAGGTAGTAAAGTGCGTTACGATGCACCCTGCGATCCAACAAAATATCCTGCCCCTGTTGAGCAGCATTTCATTGATAAGGCTATACTGCACGCAGTCAAGAATGGTACATTTATTAAACAGAGGTTGATGATAAATCTGGCACTTTTAAGTAGGCAGACCTGTTGACGCTGTTGCCTTCGGCTTGTCGTTAAACGAATTATCTTTGACCGTGCAGAGTGTACCGTACCATAGAGGCGATTGGAGGACGTTCATTTGTTTTTACGCTTATTCTTATTGTTTACCCTGGTTCCGTTTATCGAGCTGGTTCTGCTTATTAAGCTGGCGTCATTACATGGATGGGCCTTTACGATTGCGTTGATTTTGTTTACCGGCGTCATCGGGACAATGCTGGTTCGCTGGCAGGGTTTCATGATCATGCAGCGTATTCGTGAAGAAATGTCGCAGGGGAAACCGCCGACCGATTCACTAATGGATGGAGCAATGATCCTGGTCGCTGGCGCGTTGTTAATCACGCCAGGTATTTTGACCGATCTGGTTGGCTTTTTACTGCTTTGGCCTCTGTTTCGATCACTCGTCAGAAAAGCATTGCGTCAAACGATCAGGCAAAACGCGAAATTTACCGTTCAGCAGCAATTTCAACATCAGGAATTTTCACCATTCGATTCCCCATCTGCTGGTTCTCCAGTGGAGGAACCGCCACGTCGTGTTGATGATGCAGGAAATGAAATAATCGATGTCGAATTCACCAAGAGAGACGAATGATGCGAATTCTGGTGACGGCTGGCCCTACACGGGAATATCTTGATGATGTGCGCTACATTTCCAATGCGAGTAGTGGTCGCATGGGATATGCCATCGCTCAAGCGATTCTTAACGCAGGCTATGAAGCTGTTCTGGTCAGCGGACCGGTATCGCTGACTCCACCGATTGGTGCCGAATTTCATGCGGTTGAATCGACCGAACAAATGATGCAGGTTTGTCAGGAACTGTTTCCGCATTGCGATGGAGTAATTGCAGCCGCAGCCGTGTGCGATTACAAACCGCATCAGCGCATTGCGGGAAAGATCTCAAAGACCGGCTCGCCGATTTCTCTGGATATGATTGAAACCGATGATGTTCTTGCTGCGTTGGGAAAGCAAAAGGAATCTCACTGGATTCTTGGCTTTGCACTCGAAGCACAAAATGAACGAGAAAACGCCTTGCAGAAACTTCGCCGAAAAAACTGCAACTGGATTGTACTCAATCGTCCCGATGCGATTGCCTCTGAACAGAACAGTGTCGAATTGCTCGACGAAACCGGCTCCACCATCGCGGCCTGGTCTGACACGAAAACTCGCGTTGCCGAACAACTCGTAGAATGGCTCGAAAAGAATGCCATTTCGATGCAATTCAATCAATAACAGTTTCCTGACTCTACCGGATTCAATGTGAAGCCGGTTAGAGTGATGAAAAATCACTTCGCATCAAGCAATTACTTTCGAGCCTTACTATTTTTTGGCTGAAAGCCTCTTTTACCATAGCATTGGGCATCGCCCCAGGAAAAAAGGATCAGATTCACGTATTGGCTGAAAGCCATATTCAACGCTATTGATTATGACTTTCAGCCAAAGGGGCTTATTTTGATCTCTTCCTGGGGCGATGCCCCAGGCTATGATGGGATTGGCCTTCAGCCAATAAGAAAAAGCCTTGAAATTACTGGCACATAGAATCCGGTAGAGTCAGACAGTTTCAATCACCTTGGTTTAGTGAATCGTAGTCTGTCGGTCTGCCGGGGGGGAGTTGTAGCCTCAATGTTGGGGCTTGACCGGCCTGTTAAATTTCTTAAGTGTTGCCCGTTTACAGTTGCGTTTTTTTTGGTTCTCGTTGGGTGTCACGGCTCACAGAGCCGTGGCACGCGAAACTGTTATTTCTCGCAACAGTTACTCAATACAAAATCGTCCCAACCCGAACGCCCCTGAGGACTACGGGCGATAGGCACCGCTTGTTTTACCGCTGGACTTTTTCTGGCCTGTTTTTTTGCTGTTGAAAACACCAGAGACACGTCCGGTTGATTTACGGTTACCCAGATTTTCGTTCACGCCGGTGCTGCGGGATCCCGCTTTAAGAGCGTAGCCTCTGCCGCCTGAACCGCGAATATAAAGGCGTCTTTGGGGCTTAAAGCCAATGTAAGAGAGGAAATCAGTCAGGCTGATTACTCTTGTTCCTTGTTCTCTGGCACTGTTTTTCAATTCTGAATGCTTCTCAGCAATTTTTGTGTACTTCTCTTTTTCGTCTTCTCGTTTTGTTTTTGCAGGGTCTGGAATTTCACCTATAACAAGAAATTTCGTATTGACGCTGATTCCCCGATGGGCAATCCACTCGCCATCGTCCCCCACTTCATTGTCAATCTCTGCCCCGTTGGCTGCAATTAAATCGTGGAGTAGTTCCCGATCATGAATTCCATCACCATCAAGATCGATAAACCCGATAAACGAAAAGTTGTAAGATCGTCCTGCTTCCCATAAGGGAGAGTAAACGACATCACCGGGGGCAATCGGACGATGGATATCAGACTTGATGATTCTCGCTTCTGCCCGGTCTTCCCAAACTCGCGTCACTTCAATTTGAGCTTTAATATCTTCGCTGGTGCGCCCCACCCCTTTGTTGTTTTTATCGTAAACAGAAAAGGTGATTTGCGGTTGTAATTTGTCGCGTGAGCCGATGTTTAACCAGACAAGTTTTGTGGCATTATCGACATTAACAATTGTTGCATCTGGTCGCTCGAAACTGACCTGTTCAATTTTCTCCAGTTTTTCATTCAAGATAACGTTAAGGCCGGTCAGGGCATCGACTTTTCCTTTCAGTTTTTTTAGCTGCGAAGCGAACGCTTCTTGTTCCTGTTCTTTTTCAAGTTGGATCTCTGCATAGTTTGCCCGCAGTTCTGCAATTTCCGTATCCTTTGTCGCAACGTTTTCCTCGTACGATTTTATTTGATCCTGCAAATCGCTGTTTGCTTTATTTGTTGCTGTCTGGAAACCTTCTACACGTGTATTACACTGTTCCTGTAGTAAGCGATATTCATTTTGCTGCTGAACCAACTCATTTTGAACCTGATCGCGTTTTTTGCTCAGGTTGTCCAGTTCGTTTCTCAAGGCAACAATTGTTGCAGAGTAAGTTTCCTGAGCAACATCACCGCCGTAGGTTCGAATATCGTCCATCATCGCGCCGATGACTTTTGTTTTATTATCCAGTTCTCCAACACCAATCTGGTTGTTGTCGAACTTGTGCCCGATCGTTGTGAGCAGAGCATCGATTTCTTCAAGCCGACTACGTAGTGCAGTTTCGCTGTTTGAAGCAGTCGCTTCGGCTGCCTTTTTCCCAGCAACGAGTTCTTCACGTTCGCGAAGTTGGATGTACCACATTCCTGCGAATACCGCAGCGGCCACTCCAAAAAAGAACAACCAGATATGCACGCCTGTAACTCGCCCTGATGAAGCCGCCATGGCACTCTTCCAGTTCTAGGTATCACTTGGGAAACTAAAAATCGGGTAACATGATTGCCATCTTAAAAAGACAAACATGCCCGATGGACTAAGCTTTCTTTGCCGAGGCCGGGAAAGCCTTTTATTCATTTTGAAAATCATGATTCGTTTGGAATAAAACGTAAGAAATATTTTACACCAGGAAAAAATCTGATTCCTAGTTCTAGCATCGATTATCGAAGCCGGAAACTCAATCTCATTTTCCTTTGTCGCTGTAACTGGAGAGACATTCCCAACGGGCATATCCTAAAGAAAAAGTTCAGAGAGCATAAACAGAACAACCGCCTGAATGCACCGCAATCATTAAAATTGATAAAACAGTTGACCACAGGGAGATTACAAAAAGGAATCACTCAAATTTCCCTTCAAATATGTAAGAGAGAGTATCGTTAACAAGACTGTTTCTCTAACAATAAAGTAGAAATTTCATCCATTTAACCGGAATCGGCAGGTAGAAACAACTGTTAATCAGTCTATTGTCCACCTGATGGTTGTCAACCAAAATTTTAATTTCTTTGGGTAAGATTGCAATTTCTGGGCTTTTCGCATGAAATTAGTTTGATATAACAAAGGTTAAAGATGTATCCTTTATTGATCAGGGCGATTGTTTTTATGATGATCGCCCCTATTGATACTCTTCTCTTCCAAACATTCGTTATCAGTTTTAGTTGGCTATTCAATAATAATGTGAATGATCTGCTACTGTTCCTGATCAGGTGAGTAACTTTTTAACACCAACCTGATCCTTCAATCAATCCTTTACAGCGGGGCCGCGGATTGGTGACAAATCAAACTGACTATAATATTCCGACTTCCCAGGCAATCCAGGGTGAGGTAAGGGAGACAGCCTTTCTTATCCATCAGACTCCACGTGGAGAGATTGTCCGGAAAAATGTATTGCGCACAACCACTTTGATTGGATCGCACGAATCGTGTAATTTGCAATTGATCTCCTCACAAGTGGAACCATCCCATTGCGTACTGACACTCGATGGTCGCGGTTTTCGTATTTGGGATCTCCGCTCGCGCACGGGAACTTTTGTGAATGGAATCAAAATTCGCAGCACTCGTTTGCATCATGGCGACGAATTAAAAATCGGTTCGTTCACGTTCAAGTTTGAAACAACAGTGCAAGACCATTCTCGCGAAGGCTTCTTTATCGATGATTACCGCGTGATCGGTATTCTGGGAACGGGCGGAATGGGATGGTTGTATGCGGTGGAAGATCCTCGCACACAAGAAAAGTTTGCGTTAAAAGTATTGATGCGGCGAACCAATCACCCCCATGTCGATCAACAGGAATTGCGAACTCGCTTTCTTCTGGAAGGCGAAGCGGGCGGTAGACACAAACACCCGAATATCATCAATGTGCTGGAATACCAATACCGCAGCGATGTTGAATATCTGCTTCTAGAATTATTTGAATCAATCGATCTCCAGGAACTTATTCAACGAG
>Ga0316209_1002700_pt1 | contig 13600 bp, 12 predicted proteins | sample 6monopyrite_MG_FD_204945 | JGI IMG/M metagenome (GOLD analysis project Ga0316209, IMG submission 204945) | Microbial mat bacterial communities from mineral coupon in-situ incubated in ocean water Damariscotta River, Maine, United States -... | ecosystem: Environmental > Aquatic > Marine >...
GTGTATTAGATTCCAGCCTGATGCATGACAACTTTTACAATACCAATGACAAACAAAACAAATAGTACAGCAAAGATGATGCCACCAATGACGAAGTGGTGAAATTTACCCTGCTCAAAATCTCGCTCTCTATTCGCTTTGCTCTGTACGCCAAACCAGGCAGAAACGATGCTACCCATAAATGAGAAAGGTGTTATTTTTTTCTGGTCGCCCGTTTTTTTAGTAGCCATAGTCTTGATAACTTAGTATTAAAGATTGTTCGATGCAAACAGTCTGTATTATCATTTTCTAATATATGGATCAATCTAAATCTAGATTTTTCAAGTACGCTTTAAAACGCTCTGCCATCTCATCATGTTGAAGAGCAATCTCAACATTAGCTTCTAAGTATCCGATTTTACTACCACAATCATAACGACGGCCTTCAAAACTATAGGCATAAATTTCTTCTGACTTACGCAAGTCTGCAATCGCATCTGTTAACTGAATTTCATTCCCTGCGCCACGTTCCGTTTTTTCCAGCTTATCGAAAATTGCAGGCGTCAAAATATATCGACCCACAACAGCCTGATCCGAAGGCGCTTCAGCTGCTGACGGTTTTTCGATTATTTCATCCACCCGGGCAAGGCGGTCTTCAAGTTTAGGTCCAGCAACCATGCCGTATTTATCACTGTCCGTAATAGGCACAGTCTGTGTTCCAATCACACTACCCAATTTCTTATTGTAGACATTCACCATTTGCTGAATACAGCTCTCGCCACCCTTGTTATAAATAAGATCATCGGGTAATAAAACAGCAAAGGGCTCATTACCCACAGCTGGCTTGGCACACAAAACAGCATGCCCCAGACCAAGTGCTTCCGATTGACGTATGAAGACGCAGTTTACATGTGATGGTATGACCTCTTCGACAATTTTCAATAAAGCCTTTTTATTTCTCATGCCCAACTCAGTTTCAAGTTCATAGGCTTTATCATAATGATCAATAATCGCATTTTTTGTACGACCAACCACAAAGACCAGCGTATCCATGCCCGCTGCGACTGCTTCTTCAGTGGCGTATTGTATTAATGGCTTATCTACCACTGTAAGCATCTCTTTTGCGATGGCTTTGGTTGCGGGTAAAAAGCGCGTGCCCAATCCCGCTACTGGAAAAACGGCTATTCGTATCGAATTCATATAACTTCCCTAAAGGTTTATAATTTTGCTCAATTTTAGACTATGTTGACCCGCTTGTTTTGCTGACTGTGGTAAAATTTCGATAATTTCATATATCTAGAATATTTATCATGACTTACGTAGTAGTTGAAGATTGCATTAAGTGCAAATACACAGACTGTGTGGATGTTTGTCCGGTTGACTGTTTTCATGAAGGGCCTAACTTTCTTGTTATCGACCCTGAAGAGTGTATTGATTGCACCTTATGCGAACCAGAGTGCCCTGTCGGTGCCATTTTTGCTGATGATGATGTCCCTGAAGGTCAGGAGCATTTCACTGAACTCAATGCTGAGCTGAGCCTGGAATGGCCAGTGATTAATGTCAGCAAAGAATCACCTGAAGATGCCGCCGAATGGGAAGGAAAACCAGACAAGCTTAAGTTACTGGAACGCTAAACAGAAAAATATGGTCAGCAGCCATAATGAAGACAGATGTAAGCCGTAATGAATCCCTCTGTCATTACCGTCCCCGCACATCAGAACATACTTCAATTTGCTGCTGAATACATAACAGACACATTCAGTAGCACCTCGCCTGATTTTTCAAACATATCGGTTTTACTACCTCATGCACAGGCAAGTGAACAATTTAATCAAGCACTCTGCCGCACACTTAACTCGGATACACCGGCTATTATCCCACCCTGGACTGGCACTCTAAAAACCTGGGTTAAGCAGTTCTCTGACAACGATCACCCTGATTTTCAAATCATCAGCGAACAAGCGCGTCAGTTGTTATTCATTGAAGCTCTTCAGCAACATCCGGGGCTATTTAAAGAAGAAAATCAGTGGCAAGTCACTCAGGCATTGTTAGCATTATTCGATGAACTCTACTTAAATCAAAGCAATCTCTTTGCTTCTGAAGATGAATGGCAAGCCCAACTTCAATCGGCGTATGGCCTCGAACAGCAACACCAACATCTGTTGCACGAGAGCAAGCTGGTTTATACCCTGTGGCATGCCTGGCAAACACAGCTACATGAAAATGCACTGTATGACGAAACCGGTGATTACTTATCACGCCTGATTAACGCCAGCTCTAATTTCAACAGCTCTCATGTCAGCACGCAAAATCACATGCTTTGCCTGGAGCTTCCTCTGTACACAAAAACAGAACAGGATTTCATCCAGTCATTAGTCGATAAAAACCAGTGCAGCATTTTCACCTATGCAAAAACTATCGGGCCAGACCAGGCTACCGATAACACGGTATTTTCGTCATTTATCAATCAAACCTTTTCCTATGAAGAAACCTCAATAAAATCACGCGCATCACAATTTAAAAACCAGTACCCCGATGCAACGGCTAAAGACATTCCTTTTTCTACCTATCTTGCCCGCAGTGAAGAAGAACAGATTCGAGCTATTGATTATCATATCCGACTAAATGTATTAAATGGTAATCAGGTCGCCATTATTAGCGAAGATAGAAAATTATCACGACGCCTGCGCGCCCTGCTCGAACGTGCAAACATACAATTACATGATAAAGCGGGCTGGTCACTGGCGACAACGCAAGCAGCCACAATCATCGAACGGTGGTTAGCATGTATCGAGGAAGACTTTAGCGCCTACCCTTTACTCGACTGTTTAAAATCACCGTTTATTAATATCTATGATGATACAGATGTTTTCGCACCAGACCAAAAAAAGGAAAAATTCAAAGAAAACATTTACCGTTTTGAACATGACCTTATTCTTCATGAAAACGTCAGCAGTAATATAGACAACTACAAACGTAAATTAAAGGAACGACTTAAACGTCTAAGTCACTGGCCTGAATCTTCTTACGATGAATTAATTAAAACACTAGATTACATCGAGGAGACTGCTGAACCGCTAGTTAAATATTACTCACAGAATGAAAAAATTCAGCTATCCACTTTCATTGAAAGCCTGAAGAAAAGTTTAGAGAAACTTGGCGTTATTGAAAGTTACCATGCAGACAATGCTGGTTTAGTTCTGCTTAAAACATTCGATGAACTTAAACAGAGCACCAGAATATCTGACCCGACCCTGAGCTGGTTTGACTGTCGTGTCTGGCTTGCAATGGCTCTAGAGTCACAACATTTCACTCCTTTATCGAATAACAACCATGTTCAATTAATGACACTGGAACAAGCTGGGTTATTAAATTTTGACTGCATCATCTTTGCTGCAACTGAGTCTAAATATTTTCCCGGTAGTGCGAATAACCATCCCTTTTTTAATCAAGCCGTTCGTGCATCACTAGGACTAACTACCTGGGATGAAGGTCGCAAACAACGCCATGAGTTATTTAATCGTACCTTATTGTCTGCCCCTAATATTTTGTTAACTGCATGCAATGAAGAAAAAGGTGATGAAAAACCCGTCTCACCCTGGCTGGAACTATTAATCAACTTTCATCAGCTTGCCTATAATAATAAACCTGAAAATACTGACTTAAAATATCTGGTTCAATCAAACGCAGAAGTATTTAATTGTGACGAGGTGACGCCACCAGAACAAACCATAACGCCAGAAACAGCGATACCTGACAATCTCATTCCAACAAAGATTTCTGCCAGTTCATACCAACGCATAGTAAATTGCCCCTACCAGTTTTTTAGCGCCGATGGTCTAAAACTAAAACCACTGGAAGAACTGAGTGATGAGTTAAAAAAATCAGATTATGGCGAACGTATTCATCTTATTTTGCAATGCTTTCATGGTGGACATAAGGACTACGGTAAAGCCTACCCGTATAAACTAACAGAAAAAAATCGTCAGGATGCTGAACACTATTTATCAACTCTCTCCAGAGATATTTTTCTAAGTGACATGGAAAATAATGTTTTACATCGAAGCTGGTTATATCGTTGGCAAAAACATATTCCTTCTTATATAAACTGGCAGATCCAGCACCAACAAGACTGGTCTATCTATCTTAGTGAAAAAGTTCTGGAAGTCGCACTGGATGATTCACTGACACTCTATGGCCGACTTGATCGTATCGACAAGAACACAGAAAATAATTCACACGCCATCATTGATTACAAAACCGGTAAAACAGCCCGCCAGGAAGACGTTGATAACGGTGAAGATGTACAGCTATCAACCTATGCACTACTCGACAACGAAGCCACTGACGTCAGTTATCTGTCCGTGGATTCCTCTTATCAAAAAGTAGAAAGTAAGTCATCATTATCGGGTAATAATCTGGATAGTAATCGTGATGAAAACAAAAAACGCTTAACTGAAATTTTCAGTCAACTAAAAGCACACAAACCCACACCCGCCTGGGGTGATGACAATGTTTGTCGTTATTGTAATTTTTCCGGATTATGCAGAAAACAGGAATGGGATGCGTAAGAACACACAATGAAAAATATTTCGTCATTGTGAGCGTAGTGCGGCAATCTCTTCCAGCGCAGGGGGAGGTTGCAAAAGATTGCCGCACTACGCTCACAATGACGTTAAGTCTTTAATGATTCAAGATTGCACTACTTCACTGCAAATAAAGAACCTTTTACACTATTAAAATAAACGCGTTCGTTGCTGACGCTGGCAGCTGAATATATATTATCGTCAACTTTATACTTCCAGCGTAACGTGCCTTCTCCTGCATCTAAAGCATACAAATTACTGTCTGTACTGCCTACGTAAACTGTGTCTGAAGCAATGGTTACAGGTGCAAAGATTGCGCCTTCAGTTCGGTACTCCCACTCTCGCGTTCCATCATGCGCCTTGTAAGAATAGACATAACCATCTTTACTACCGATATATACATTACCGTCATAAATAGCAGGGGAAGATAATACGGGCCCCGCTGTTTTCTTTTCCCAGGTCTTCTGACCAGTATGAATGTTTACAGCATAAACACGTTTATCATCGCTGCCGAAATAAACATTATTTGCATCAACTGCTGGCGAAGAATGAATTTTTCCATTCGCTTTAAAACGCCAGTATTCTTGACCGGTGTTGCGGTTGACGGCAAACAAATCACCTTTTAAAGTACCAAAGTACACATAGTCACCACGAACAGCTGGAGAACTATAGATAGGTGCACCGGCGTTAAAGCTCCACTTTCTAAATCCTGTATTGGCGTCAGCTGCATATAAGTTGCCATCTTCACTAGCAAAATAAATGATACCTTCAGAAACAACAGGAGAAGAAGAGATTGGGCCATCAGTTTTTTGTTTCCAGACAACAGCCCGTGTACTTTCCTTTATTGCATACAGATTTTTATCCCAGCTTCCGAAATAAACAATGCCATTCGCCACGGCAGCTGATGATTCAATATTGCCACCGGTTTTAAATCGCCATTTCATCTGGCCTGTTTTTTGACTTATCGCATATAGATTTTTGTCGTTACTACCAAGGTACACCGTACCGTTAGAAACAACAGGAGATGAATAGGTTTTATCCGGAGCACTGTATTTCCAATCTAAAGTATCCAGCCGTGTCGGACCGGATTCAGCATACACAGCAGTATGACTGGCATCAGCTCTAAACATCGTTGCCTTGCCATTGACACAGGCCGTTAGTAACATGCTTGATGAAATCAATCCCACCAGCATTCCCGCAAATGTTAATTTATTATTCGGCATATGAAGCTCCACCCTCTCCCGGTATTTCAATTATTATTCTTTAGATTCTATCAGCTGAGAATAGACTAATTTTATTGCAAAATCCTGACTTTGCCATTAACAAACTGGCAAATGTAAGGCTGGAAGGTAATAACTACCGATGAAATCCCTTAGCATTACATAAAAGTTCATAAGAGATGGTATCGCTAAAATGAGCCACCTCATCAACAGAGACTTCTTCTCCCCAAAGCACCACGCGATCACCCACTGCTGCTTCCACCCCGGACAGATCGATACACAGACTATCCATTGATACTCTACCAAGCAAGCCACAACGTTGGCCATTTACCCAGACAGGCGTCCCGTTACGTGCGTGGCGAGGATATCCATCGCCATAACCTGCGGCAACCACGCCAATTAGAATATCTTTGCTAGCGGTGTAGGTACTGCCATAACCAATAGATTCGCCAGCCTCTACCGCCTTAATGTCTATCAATATCGACTCAAATTGCATGACGGCCTGCAGCCCCAGTTCAAGCGCTGAGGTTTCAACAAACGGTGACGAACCATAGAGCATAATGCCAGGACGAACGACTTCAAAATGGCTATTTTCAATACGCATAATGGCAGCAGAATTAGCCATACTGCAATCCACATCTATATCATTTGTGACTTTATTAAAATTATCTAACTGCTTAATATTTAATCTATTATTAGTATCATCTGCATTCGCAAAGTGACTCATCATAAAAACATTTTTCACATTAGTGCTATTGCGACAATGGCCAAAATATTCATCCGCAACATCGCAGGGCAAGCCGAGTCGATGCATACCTGTGTCAATTTTCAGCCAGACATCAACAGGCTCTAACAAACGCTCGGACAACAGCATTTCCAGTTGGTCTGAGCGATGAATTACTGTCGATAAATTCTGTCTGGAAAACGCTAGTAATTCGTCTTTATTATGGAATCCATGCAAAACAAGAATGGGCTTACTGCAACCATCTGCACGTAGTGCAAACGCTTCATCCGGCATCGCCACCGCAAAATAATCTGCCTTCTCAAGCTGCCTGGCAACAGCCAACATTCCGTGGCCGTAGGCATTGGCTTTGATAACAGCCATAACCTGACTATTTGGTGCGTACTCTCGAACTTTGCTCAGATTAGCGGATAACGCTTTGAGATTGATGCTTACAGTGGCACGACGATGGTAACCGTTAGCGTCGCAGGAAGACAACTCGCTCATTCAAAACCATCATCGCTGTACATTTCAGGAATGTAGTTTTCAAACTTGGTATATTTACCCAGAAAGGTAAGCAGGGATTTCCCGATGGGACCATTACGCTGTTTAGCGATAATGATTTCAGCCACACCTTTTTGAGGACTATCATCGTTATACACTTCATCTCGATAGATAAATACGATGATATCTGCATCTTGCTCGATCGCACCCGATTCACGTAGATCTGACATCACAGGGCGTTTATCCGGTCGTTGCTCAAGACTACGGTTTAACTGTGACAATGCAATTACCGGAACTTTCAACTCTTTAGCCATGGCCTTCAGGTTACGGGAAATTTCAGAAATTTCCGTTGCCCGGTTTTCACTGCCGCCATGAATCTGCATTAACTGAAGGTAATCAATTACGATCAGTCCTAATCCATGTTGGCGTTTTAAACGACGCGCTCTTGCCCTGACTTCATTCGGTGACAGGGCTGGTGTGTCATCAATAAATATTTTTGCTTCTGAAAGGATATGAATGGCTGAAGTGATACGTGCCCAATCTTCATCAGTCAGGTTACCCGTACGAATATGGTGCTGGTCAACACGCCCCAGTGACGAGATCATACGCATGGCTAATGAATCACCCGGCATCTCCATACTGAATACAGCAACGGGCAGTTTGTCGCCAATCGCAGCATTCTCAGCAATATTCATCGCAAATGTGGTCTTACCCATAGAAGGTCGCCCGGCGACAATAACCAGATCGGCTTCCTGTAAACCTGTCGTCATCTCATCAAATTTATCAAAACCAGTAGAAACACCGGTAATACCGCCATCACTATTAAACAGGTGATCGATTTTATCGACGGTTTTCGATAACAGGGTTTTCATCTCCTGAAAACCTCCCTCGCCTCGCGCACCTTGTTCAGCTATCTGAAAAACCTGTTTCTCAGCACTATCCAGTAATTCTTTACTGTCGCGACCTTCAGGCACATAACCACTGCCACTGATGTCGGTACCTACCGCAATGAGTTGTCGCAACACAGACTTTTCACGCACGATATTAGCGTAAGCGACAATATTAGCAGCACTGGGGGTGTCTTTAGCCAGGCGGCCTAAATACAGCAAACCACCTGCTTGCTCAAGCTGATCATTCCTTTCCAGGCATTGCGATAAGGTGACAGCATCAAACGGTTCATTACGCGACTCCAGCTCTCTAATAGCCGAAAACAATAACTTGTGATCGAACCGATAAAAGTCTTCATCAGCCAGCTTGTCGGCAATATTCTCCCAGGCACGGTTATCCAGCAATAAACCACCGATGACAGCCTGTTCGGCTTCTATCGAATGAGGTGGAACGCGCAGGCCACTGGTCTGCATATCGGGCATAGAGTCGGACGTTGGGAATGGAGCGGTTTCTGACATAAATTTATCCGTTGAATTGGACTTTGATTATAAAGATTGGTGAAGGTTTGTGGAAGGTGTTTCAGCCTTTATCATGGTTATTTTATTAAGGTTTTACTTATCAGGTATTTATGAATTTTTCTTTATTTATGTGTTTACTTATATGGTGGTTGGGTTTTGAATTCTCAGCTATTGGGATTGGTGTTTGGTACATTTCTGGTTATTTATTTACTTAGGCATTGCGGTATTCGCCCCGCAGTCGAGTTACTTTTTTTCTGCAGCAAAAAAAAGTAACCAAAAAATGCCGCCACGTCAGCTGCGCCCCTGCAAAAAGACGCAGGGGTTCCCATTGAAGTGTGGTTATTATCATGCTGCCCCAGAACTCGCAAAAGACGCTCAGACAGCTGGGGCAGACGGCCCATGATAATAACCACACTTCAATGGCTTGCTAAGGTGGGAGGAAGATCAAAGTCAAAAACAGCGTTTTTATTAGACAGAGGCGTTTACTCTGTTAGCCTTCATGCTTTGTTGTTTCGTGGTTTTGATTTTTGTTTTGGTTTTGGTTCTGGTTCTGGTTTTGTTTCGTTTTTTTCTTTTGACTGACTTCCCCTCTTCGTTTGCTGAATTTGGGCGCATTGGTAGGGCAATTTCGCCATGGACGGCGAAATTAGCCTTGTGCGCCCGGACGGCGCATCAAGGCGGGCGCGTAGGCAATGCGCCCAAATTCAGGCACCCGAAGGGCAAACGATATGGGGCGGCCCTTTTTGGTTACTTTTTGGGGCTGCAGCCAAAAAGTGACTCGCCAGTGGGGCGAGACCCACAATGCCAAAGTAAGAAAAATAAAAAAACTGTACGAAACACCAACCTCATTAGCTGAAAAAAAAAACAAATAACCAAAATAAAAAAGGCCTGCATAAAGCAGGCCTTCCACTATCAAAACGTCAAACTAAAGACTACGCGTCTTCATCCGCAATAATAGTAACTTTAGCAGTAGCATTCACATCACTATGAAGGTGAATAACAACTTCATATTCACCAGCCTGACGAATCGGACCATCAGGAAGACGTACTTCACGCTTCTCAACTTCCACACCTGCTTCAACCAGTGAAGCAGAGATATCAATATTACCAATCGAACCGAACAATTTACCTTCTGTTCCTGATTTAGCTGTAATCTCGATAGTCATAGCTTCGATTTGATCGCGACGTTTTTCAGCAGCGGCAAACGCTTCTGTAGCCAGTTTTTCAAATTCAGCACGACGTGATTCAATTTCAGCCTTGTTTGCATCTGTCGCTACTTTTGCTTTACCTTGAGGTAATAAAAAGTTACGAGCAAAACCGGCTTTAACATTTACCAGATCACCAATACCACCTAGACGATCAATTTTCTCAAATAAGATGACTTCCATCTTTCTAACCTCAATTTAAAATTCGTAAAAAATTCTTTAATTAATAATTCTATCTATACAGGTTTTACTATTCGTTTACGAATATCTAACCAGGGATCGACAAAACTCGCGAACATTAATAGCAACACAACATGCGGTATAAAGAACATGATTAAATAAATCATAACTAACCATGCTGAATTTACCTGTCGTATATTTATTACCGCATGTACCAGCGACAAAGCCTGCATTCCATACAGAATAAATACAACAGTTACCAGTGCGATTGTAAATACACTGCTAACAAACGAAGCGATCAACATTATTGTTGCCGCAACTAAAGCTGAAATCTTTCCCAGATTTAAACTTTGAAACTCTTTGGCAAAACCACCCGGATTATAATAAACCGCTTGCCACCATCTGCCTAAAAACAGGCTTACCATGGAACCGAACATAATACTGCTTACGAATAAGCCAGGTAAAAATTCGATGACCCAATCTTCCGTCTGTTTCAATTCAGCGAGGCTAAACTCACTCGATTGTTCGGCTAACTGTACAACTATCTGGTCTAGTGGCTCACGCCAGAACTCCCCAAAATTCGGGAACAAAACATACAATACAACAACAGCAAACAAACCGATTATTGTCAGTATCTGTAAGCTATACGCTAACGATACTGTTTGCCGTAATACACTCGCCATCAACCAGGCCGGTAACCAGGCTAACAAAACGAACATTACGGCTACCTGTGGTGTCGCAAATATTAAATAAGAAAATATTGCGGCGCCGACTGACGACAAAGCCAATGTGATCAGACCACTTTTCGGATCATGTACTAATGTGACCAGTACAATAGCCGCTGCGCTTATCCATGCTGCAGGCGGTAAAATCAATCCTAAAATCGCCATAGTCGCAGCCACTAATGCTGCCTGACTTTGGCCTCTTAATATAAAACGTGCAAGAAATAACACTTAACACCCTTTCAATTTACAGGCGCGTAACCAACCGCACCCACTACTGATACAAATAAACTTTATTTGTGACTATCTGTGTAAGGGATTAACGCAAGGTAACGCGCAACCTTAACGGCTTTAGTTAATTTACGCTGATATTTTGCTTTTGTACCAGTAATACGTGCAGGTACAATCTTGCCACTTTCAGATACAAAAGATTTCAGTAACTCAAGATCTTTATAATCTACGTCTGTGATACCTTCTGCAGTAAAACGACAATAACGTTTACGTCTAAAATTCGCTGCCATTTTCTTCTCCTACTCTGCAGGTGCTGCATCAGCAGCATCGGAATTATCATCAGTTGGCGAGCCAGCTTCTGAAGGTTTGTCTTCTTCGTTTTGTGCACGAGTTGCTTCTTGCGCAGCAATAGCACGTTCTTTTGAAGCACGCTCAGCTGCTGATTTTTTGTCAGCGGCATCTTCGTCATTTTTTGCTTTAGCCAACGCAGACATATCTGTAACTGCTTCATCTTTCTTAAGGATTAAGCTACGGATAACCGCATCGTTAAATTTAAATGCTGTTTCAATTTCATCGCGTGCAGCTTCATCACACTCAACGTTCAACATAACGTAGTGCGCTTTATGAATTTTGTTTATTGGGTAAGCTAACTGGCGGCGACCCCAGTCTTCCAGGCGGTGTACTTTACCGCCATTCGATTCAACCGTTGATTTATAACGGTCGATCATTGCAGGTACCTGTTCGCTCTGGTCTGGATGCACCAGAAATACGACTTCGTAGTGACGCATAGTGTTCCTCTCGGTTAAAGCCCCCCACATAATTATGGTGGAGCAAGGGATATTCAAATTGTAGGGCGCGAACTATACAGGAAAAACTCTTCGCTGTGAAGTGCCATTAATTTAGGCAAACCAAGGAGTTAGCTGTGCTCTTAGGACAGACGTTGCAATCTGTGTACATCAGTCCTTTTTCGATCATTTTTTGGGCTTATAGCAACTAAATCAAAAACTTATTCACCACAGAGGCACAGAGAGCACAGAGAGCACAGAGAAAAAGATAATGTATGTTGGTGCGTACCAACGCCAACTTATTCGAACGACGAGCAGATACTCTTGCGCCAGCCTGCGAATAAATTCACACCTACAAATGGCTTAATACCATTAATTGTTTTCTCTGTGTCCTCTGTGCCTCTGTGGTGAATCATTTTTAGATGTTTTACTACCACACCATGAATCACTCACAAAACCCGCTATTTAACTACGATCGACGCCAAATAGTCTTGCCATCCTTGTCTTCGAGCACTATACCCATTGCATCAAGCTCATCTCGAATTTTGTCAGCTTCGGCCCAGTCCTTATTCTCTCTGGCCACATTTCTGGCTTCAATTAAAGCGTCGACATCAACACCGTCGTCGCTCTCACTAGCACCGGCTTTTAGATATTGCTCAGCATCGGACTCTAGCAGACCCAGCACGTTAGCAAGATTTTTCAAAACAGCGGCTTTTTGAACAGCTGCATTAATATCACTATCACGTAATTTATTAACCTGATTGGCTAAATCAAAGAGCACAGCGAGCGCTTCGGGTGTATTGAAATCATCATCCATCGCCAATTTGAATTTCTCAATAGCAGGATCTTTTTCATCAAAACTGTCCGGCACATCGAGACCACGTAAAGTATTGTATAAACGAGATAATGCTGTGCGTGCCGTATCCAGTAACTGGTCTGAATAATTTAGCGGACTGCGATACTGGCTGGCGAGAACAAAATAACGTATTTCTTCGCCTTTATATAACTTCAGAATTTCACGAACAGTGAAAAAGTTATTTAAAGACTTAGACATTTTTTCGTCATTGATGCGAACGAATCCATTGTGCATCCATAGATTAACAAACGTCTCGCCAGTCGCCGCTTCTGACTGAGCAATTTCATTTTCATGATGCGGAAATTGCAAATCCTGACCACCACCATGAATATCAAAGTGATTACCCAGGCAGCAGGTGGACATCACAGAGCATTCGATATGCCATCCAGGTCGCCCCTTACCCCAGGGCGAATCCCATGATGGTTCGCCGGGTTTCGCTGCTTTCCATAATACAAAATCCAGTGGATCGTCTTTTAGTTCATCAACAGCAACTCGTTCACCGGCGCGTAAATCTTCCAGTTTTTTACCCGACAGTTTGCCGTAACCCTCAAAACTGCTTACATCGTAATAAACATCACCACCCACACTCGTTACATAGGCATAACCCTTTTCGATGAGCGTCTCCACCATCTTGATAATGTCATCCATCGACGCTGTTGCACACGGCTCTTCATCAGGTGGCAAAACACCCAGCTCAGCAGCATCAACATGCATCGCCTCGATAAAACGTTTGGTTAAGGCAGTAAAATCTTCATTATTTTCATTAGCGCGATTAATAATCTTGTCATCAATATCGGTAATGTTTCTCACATACGTTACGTCATAACCGCTGTATCGCAAATACCGTGTCACCGTATCAAATACGACCAGAACGCGTGCATGCCCGAGATGACACAAATCATAAACCGTCATACCGCAGACATACATCTTCACCTTGCCTGCTTCCATAGGTTTGAATTCTTCTTTTTTTCGGGTCTGACTGTTGTGTATCTTTAGCATGGTATTTTTTAATTAATGTTTTATGAATCAACGGAATATTAACGGATTAGCGAAGGAAGCGCTAACCAGAGTGATACTCTGATTAAGTTAATTAATCAGAGTATCACCTGATCTATTCCATAATGTAAACTACGCTTTTCAATTTAAGTGCCATTGCACGAGGCATAACACATGGTAAAAGTTTTATTTGTCTGCATGGGCAATAT
>Ga0316209_1002701_pt1 | contig 13597 bp, 13 predicted proteins | sample 6monopyrite_MG_FD_204945 | JGI IMG/M metagenome (GOLD analysis project Ga0316209, IMG submission 204945) | Microbial mat bacterial communities from mineral coupon in-situ incubated in ocean water Damariscotta River, Maine, United States -... | ecosystem: Environmental > Aquatic > Marine >...
GCAACGATGTGATGCGATAGCGACTCAACTTAACCAACGGCCCAGAAAAAGATATAACTATAAAACACCTGAGGAATTGTATTATGGTAGTTAATGATTATTGTCGCACTTTAAACTTGATACTAGGAAGGGTAACTCTATTCTTTGCAAGATATTTATCAAATCATGTCTAAACTTCTACACCTAACACATATGAGCCGTTCTAGAGTCAATAGCCATTAAACATTTTTTTTAGTTATTTTTCATAACTAAAAGGCAAATCAATTAACAAAGCCAAATACTTCATCTGTCATAATAACTGTTAAGCAAGTCGCTTACAGCAAACACACACAAGGGACTATTCTATTGCGGTCTCACCGCTGCCTGCTTAGTATCTCATCCCATTAAGTCTTACAGGGCCACTAGACATTCATCGGTTAACCTTGAGAGGCGCTATTCAAAAAGGCGGGTTTACTCTCTTTCGAGTACCCAGTTAGTGTCAGGCTCAGCCAAGGTGTAGGCGACTTTGTTAATTGTATTAATGCACGCCAATGGGGTGTCTAATCAAAACGTCTGGCTCAGGTTATTTGATGTATAAACCGATATTCAGGCTTTAAGCCTAGTGATAGCATGATCGTGTTTTTAAACATTCAACCGATTGTCCAGTTAGGTATCGAGCTCACCCCATTACGTGACTAACGCTTAGGGTTTCAAATTCATGTCTCGGCATTAGTTTGAGAAGTTGTAAAAACACAGTATTATGGTCTGCTTTCTTTATTGCTTTTCAATGACTTGTCGTGGTTTCATTGTATCAAAACAATTGGGTTGCCAGACCTGTTTTTTTATTATTAACAGGACACTAGTGAGAAAACATATATAATTATTTGGGTGTCTCTGCAGTCTCGTTAGCTCTTTAATGGTTATATTAAAACCAAAGGTTATTTATTAATGGAAAACATAATACAAAGACTGATTGAAGAAACTACTCTTTGGATGCCGAGAGTAGGCGGTTCAGTATTCATCTTAATCGTATTTTATATCATTTCAAAAATAAGTAAGCGCGCAATTACTAAAGGAGCTGAGCGGCTAAAACTTGATAGTCATCTCACTTCACTCTTCGCTCGCACAAGCAGTTTGACACTAATAATATTAGGTTTTATTTCAGCACTCGGAACAATAGGCATTAATGTGTCAGCGCTGGTAGCGGGGCTAGGTTTAACAGGATTTGCTTTGGGATTTGCCCTGAAAGACACTATTTCAAATCTACTTTCTGGCGTTCTAATCCTGTTATATAAACCATTTAAGATCGGCAATACCATAAAAATAGCTGGATATGACGGTGATGTAGTTTCTATAGATCTACGATATACAGAACTAAATAGCGACGGAAATAAGATACTAATACCTAATTCAAAACTATTTACCGACCCAATTACAATTCTCCAGAGTGAAGACAGCAAGCACTTAGCCGCAAAGAAAAAATAGCGAACAATAAAATAAACAAGTTATTTTCGAATAAAATAATTTAAAAAAGGAAAAACATGGAATCCATCTACATTGTAGCACTCACTCTTATTTTATTTTTAAGCGGCTGCGCAGCACCCACACCTTTTAATATTAAAAACAGCTCCATACCATTACAAGGTGGTAGCACCTTATCTACTTACGCCGATTATGGAAGTGATGTTGAATATAATAATAAAGAAAAAATACATCAACTAAGTGTTTTTACTGGGGGTAATGCTGGCTGCGATAACGGCGTTATTGCTTATGCAAAACAAAAGCTAGACACATTCATGAAAACTAATAAGTTCTCATCTTATACAATTATTAAGGGTCAATTCTCTTTAATTCCATTAAGTAAGTGCGAGCTCTATATTCATTTTAAAAATTAAAATACCCAACTATGATTAAATATGAACATAATTAAGTATTGTTTGCTCCTCACAACACTTAATTTTTACAGCTATGAACATTACATGCAAAAAAAAGGATAAATAATCATACCTGATCTAAACCCTTTTATCTGGCAAGAACTGGTTACAACGGATCAAGAAACTAGTGGTGATTTTTTCAGTAAGTTACTAGACTGGAACTTAAAGCAAGTTGATGCTGGCGAATTTGGTACTTATACATTATTTCAGAAAGAAGGACGGGATATTGCAGGTATGATGAACCCAACACCTGACACACCTGATAAAGGTTCATATTGGCATTCATATATTGCAGTTGAAGATATTGATAACTGCGCGGAACAAACCGTTGAACTTGGTGGTAAAGTTTTAGTTCCACCCCATAACGTCCCAGACGTTGGGCGCATTTGTGCAATTTCCGACCCAACAGGTGCTATTGTTCATTTAATGCAGCCTGTTAACAATTAATGAATAACGCGTACAGCAAGCACTTCAGTCTACCCGCAAAGCTGTACTCCTTTTTCGATGCTGCGAATTTTTTCACAAAAGCCCCTAACCAAACCTGGCGCTAGAGCCAAACCAAGGAGAAACAATGTACACCGGAAGTTGCTTATGCGGTGAAGTCAGTTTTCACATCACAGGAAAAATAGAAAATATAATCTATTGTCACTGTTCTAAGTGCCGAAAAGCACAAGGTAGTGCCTTCGCCACAAATGGCAACGTTAATATAAAAAACTTTGAATTAATATCTGGTAAAAGCAGTTTAACCAGATACGAATCAAGTAAGGGTCAATTCAAATATTTCTGTAAAATATGTGGTTCACCCATCATGAGCAAGGATGCCTCTAATACCAACAATATCAGGGTTCGCCTTGGCACCATTGAAACCGATATAAGAGAAAAACCTGAAGCGCATATATTCGTTTCATCAAAAGCCAATTGGGAAGAAATAGATGGCAATCTCCCACGCTATGACTCATATGAACAAACAAATACCCAAGGCCCTGGCAAGTAAATCAAGCCGCCAATAACGCGTGACCTGAATGTCACAATTATTGTATGCTACAAAACAACCCCCATTAATCACCTATTCAGGCCATGACTTTCACTTACTTATTGAATTCACGAGATTATATAGAGCTAATGAAATGAAAAAAATATTTTTACTTGCATTTTTTCTGCTAATTACAGGATGTGACAATAACAACCCTGAAACTAAAATCGATGGCAGGTGGTATTCAAAATCACAGGTTAATAATGGGCGCATTATATACGATAACCATTGTGCCGAGTGTCATGGTAACAATGCTCAGGGAACTCTCGAATGGAAAAAAACGCTAGCCGATGGCTCGTATCCACCTCCACCATTGAATGGAACTGCGCATGCCTGGCACCATCCTTTGAGTGTACTAGAAAGCACAATAAATAAAGGTGGGATTCCATTAGGCGGAAAAATGCCTGCTTTTGATGGTAAGTTATCTGAAAGCGAAATAAAAGAAGTTATAGCCTTTTTTCAGAGCCATTGGAAACAGGCAATATACGACGCCTGGGTTGAAATAAATTGATTGAGTTAAAAAATCCTGTAAGGACTAAAAATCCTATCTTTTTATAATGCATTTCAATCTTGCCAAACTATCGGCATCAATAGCCCCTGTTTTTTATAGAAAACTTGCGGCAGAAATAAGCCAGGCGATTACTAATAAAACACCGCTTCCAAGAAAATATACTTAGTGCTATATTTTATAACTCTGCGAGATACAGAAGACCGACATGATTTTAAACCCTAACCCAGAACTTATTAATAACCTTTACCTAATCACTTTATTTGCAGTTATTGTTTCATCTGCATCTGGTGTACTTAAAGCCGGGTTTAAAAAATTTGATCTCTTTGGCGTTATTATTATCGCTATTGCTACTGGCTTAGGCGGCGGCTCACTACGAGATATGCTCTTGGACAGGGAAGTTTTCTGGATTGCAAATCAAATGTTTTTTATTGCTTCACTGGGTAGTGCTATTTTTATGTTTGGCACTGCACGATTAATAGCGATTCCACCTAAATTCTTTTTAATCCCTGATGCAGCCGGGCTTGCTACATTTGCCATTGCTGGAACACTGGTAGCTTTAATGTCTGGTGCACCGTGGTTAGTGGCTAGTTTCATGGGTGTTATGACAGGCACAATGGGGGGTATTTTTCGTGACATACTTAGCAATGAACCACCGGTTGTCTTTCAAAGCCCTTTATATGCGACAGTTTCCTGGGTTGGGTCTTTGGTATTTATTGCGTTAATTGAGTTCCAGGTAGATATTTCATGGGCTGCTGTTTTAGCGGGTTCGGGAATGTTCTTATCTCGAATGCTGGCGATTCGCTACAATGTAAGCCTACCCAAATTTAGATTCAAGTCTTAGATTAAAATCATCCTGAATTTATTGGTATACTTAATTCAAACCGGGCGCCTTCACCAAGCCCATTACTCATAACCTGTATTTTTCCGCCTAACTCTTTGGCCATTATTGCGCTGTGATGCAAGCCATAGCCATGACCACCTTTTCTCTTTTTAAAACCAAATTCAAACACCCTGGCTATATCACTTTCGTCGATGCCTATACCATTATCTTCCACATAAAATAACACTGAATCTTTATTTTTTTGTATGCCAATAGTTATTACTTTATCTTCTTCCTTACTTGCTAGAGCATGGCCTGCATTACTTACCAAATTCACCAACACCTGCATTAACTTGTGTTTATCAACTGAAATTTCTGGATCCTCGTCATAGACACGTATTATTTCAATGCCATGCTCACCCATACTGGCCAAATTTATACTTATTGCATCATCCATAATCATGCTTGCCTTGATATTTTCTATAACACCCATACCACCGGTATGAGATTGCTGCATTGTCACTATGTTTTTAATATGCTCTATATTGTCACTCAAACTATCCAGTTCTAACATCTGGTTATTTTTATCTTGTATCAACTTATCAGACAATCCCGATAAAAATGGAATAACATACTTGCCTTTTTCGTCATTTTTTAAGTAATCACACAGGTCATCTTCATGGTCTTTTATCATTCCAACTAACTTTTCCAAATTGTTTATTTTGGAATTGTTAACTTGTGAACGGAGTAAAGAAGTTGATACATTAACACTATTTAATACGTTTCCTACGTTATGTAACACACCGCTTGCGACTTCGGCCATACCCGCACTTCTAGCTATTTCACCTATTTTTGAATTTAAATCATTAAGTTCTTCTGTTCTTAACTGAACTTTAAGCTCAAGATTTTCATTTGCCTTACGTAACTCCTCTTGCGCGCGCTCTCTTTCCGTTACATCTCTAATAACCATTTGCACAAATTTTTTACCTTCTATCTCTATTCCGGTAAGCTCTACATCGGCAGGGAAAATAGCGCCTTGCGAATTTATAAAGACCCAATGATAACGTCTTTTAGTTTGTACCAGCACATGGTTTATTGCACTGAAAACGCCCTGGTTTTCTTCTTTATTTTGACTATCTGAAAACATTGAAAGATAATCAAGACTCGCTTCATTTAGCTCTTCTAATGTATTTACTGAAAATATTTTCAAGGCATTACCATTACAGTCGACAACACCATTAATATCCAATACCAATACAGCATCCATGCTACCCTCTATTAAAGCTTTGAATTTTAGCGCTTCATTTTTTATATGCCTGGCTTGCTGCGAAAGTCGCCTGGCCATATATACCGTCATGATTATTAAGATAACAACAACTACAATACTTAAATAAATTATTTTTTTTGCTGCACTTACTTCAAATTCTCGCGCACTTTCAATTTTTGTTTTATTCGTTTCTTTCTGAACAGTTAATAATTCATTTATTTTTTCAAACACTTTTTGCTGATAATCTAATGCTACACCTGCAAGTTCCTTTGCACTTTCTTTATCACCGACCTCTACTGCATCAAAAATTTTGTATTGCAGAATTACTGTTTCTATTGAAATATTCCTTTGCTCTTCTAATATTTTTTCCTCTTGCTCATTAATACCCATTGCTATAAATTTTTCGCGTGACTGTAGAAAAATACTTCCCTGATGTCGAAAGCGCATCCACTCATCATCAATTAAAAATTCGTCATCCAATAGAATTGTATGCATTAAGTTTAAACTTCTTTCGCGCGCTGCAATGCGCATGTCATAAACCAGACTGGTTTTGACTTCCGTCGCCTGTACCAGCGCTTCTGTTTGCTCATAGAGGGTATTGAGCGCACGCCAGGAAGTGACACTTATTGCAGTAATAAGTACGCATGATATAAACAACCCTATCGCTAAAGTTGTTTTAATATTAATTTCTATATGTGAATTACTGGTGCTGATAAAAGTCATGCAAGGGAACTTCAAGCTGCTTTTTTTAAAAATTATTTGGTAAGTATAGCCTATTTTTTATAGTAACTATTGTTCCACAGCACTGCCTAAAAAATGCAACCTATTGATAGCAAATTAAATAGCCATATAGCCAGGCAATGCAGGTACATAGGTTTAGCGATGACTTAACGCATTGTTACCAGCTCTTCCGAGCTAGTCGGGTGAATAGCAATGGTATCATCGAAATCTTTTTTGGTGGCACCCATACGCATTGCTACCGCAAAGCCTTGCAGCATTTCATCTGAGCCTGGGCCGATAATATGGCAGCCCACCACTTTCTCTTGCGCACCTATACATACCAACTTCATTGCGGTTGGCACTTCATGCCGCGTCATTGAGTTATACATGGCGGTAAAACGTGTTTGATACACCTTTACTGCATCGCCATGGTCTTTACGCGCTTCATGTTCTGTTAAGCCAACGGTACCAATGGGCGGGTGACTAAATACCACGGTGGCTATCATTTTGTAATCCAGATGACGATCTTTCTGATTGTTATACAGGCGATCACCCAACCGACGACCCGCCGCGATGGCGACGGGTGTCAGTGGCGCCCGACCGGTTACATCACCCAGCGCAAAGATACTTTCAACATTGGTATTTTGAAACAGGTCGGTCTGGATATAACCTTGTTCATCTACCTCTAGATTGACAGCATCCAGCTTCATGCCCTGTGTATTGGGATGGCGGCCAATTGCCCAAATAACTTCACTGAATCCCGTGTTCTTACTTCCCTGATCATCACAAATCGTTAATGTGCCATCTTCTTCTTTTATAATTTGCGTAATTTGCGTGCGCGCCAGCACCTCAATACCCTGATCTAACATTTGTTCTAGCAAGGTTTCACGCAGCATGGCGTCAAATTCGCGCAATACATGCTGTTTACGCAGGTACATAGTGACGTTGCTACCTAATGCCTGAAGCACACCCGCCACTTCTACCGCGATATAGCCTGAACCGACTATGGCCACTTTTTTAGGACATTCTGTTAGTGCAAAGAAACCATCGGAACTAATACCGTGCTCTGCGCCTTTTATATCGGGGATGGTCGGCTTTGTGCCGGGCGAGATAACAATGTGCCTGGCGGTAAAACGCTTACCATCCACATCTACCGTGTGTTCATCGACCATTGAGGCGAAGCCCACTAGTTCATCTATATTCGAGTCAGCCAGGTAATTGTGATACCAGTTATTGATACCTGAAATATAGTTTTCTCGTTTTGTTACCAGGTGATTCCAGTCGAAACCCCTGTTTTCCAAATCAAAACCATAATCTTTTGCATCTTCCAGTGCATGCGCTAGATTTGCGCCAAACCACATCACCTTCTTCGGCACACAGCCCACATTCACACAGGTGCCACCGATTTTTCCACTCTCAACAACCGCACACTTAGCGCCATAGGCCGCTGCCCGTTCAGCGACGGATAAGCCGCCGCTGCCCGCACCTATTGCAATTAAATCGTAATCGTATTTATTTGACATGATAAAGCCTGTAGTGAATCCGTGAGGTCGGGTAATATACCAGCACACAGTCAGCCGGAACACCCATACAGACCAATGTTGTTATTCGATTTTCTTAAAAAACAAAATCCCGATAAAAAATACCAGTTTGTTATCGACAGACTAGAGCAATATACCCTGCTTATTCGCCTTGACCGCCCCATTGGCAGCCTACTTATACTCTGGCCTACGCTCTGGGCGTTATGGATTGCTGCCAGGGGCTGGCCTGACCCCCTGGTATTATTTGTATTTGTAAGCGGCGTGTTTTTAATGCGTTCTGCTGGCTGCGCGATTAATGACTTCGCCGACCGCAAGATAGACCCACACGTAGCACGCACCAGCCAGCGCCCGCTTGCAACCGGCCGGGTAAGCCCTAAAGAAGCACTCGCGGTATTTGCAACACTTTCTGTGGCGGCTTTTATGCTTGTGTTACTTATGAATGAGCTGACGATTTATATGAGCTTTGTCGGCGTAGCTCTCGCCGCCAGCTATCCCTTTATGAAACGTTATCACTACATGCCACAGGTACACCTGGGCGCAGCATTCGGTTGGGCCGCCCCCATGGCCTTTACCGCACAGGCCAATGAAATTACCGCCATCACCTGGTTAATTTTTATGGCCACCGTTTTATGGGCGACCGCCTATGACACCATGTATGCCATGGCTGACCGAGAAGATGATTTAAAAATTGGCGTTAAATCGACCGCCATTTTATTTGCTGAGGCCGACAAGTTAATTATCGGACTGCTACAGGCATTGTTGATTTTAAATTTAATTTTAATTGGCACTAGTGCTGAGCTTGGTCTATTTTATTTTTTAGGTTTGACAGCCGCCAGTGGATTTTCTATTTATCAGCAGTACTTAATTAAAGATCGTGAACCGATTAAATGCTTTCATGCATTTTTAAATAATAACTGGTTTGGGTTTTGTGTGTTTGTTGGGATATTTGTGGATTATTGGGTTGATTGATTTTTATATTCTTAGCTTTTTAAAATACAGACCTAATCATATTCTAAATATCTAATATTTTCCTGATCTCGAAATGACTGAATGTTTGCTTCGGGCACACAACGTAGTCACCGGCTGAACGTCTAAGTTTCGCCTGATGGCGCCTTGCTTCTTTATGAAAGCCGTCCTTAGCTTTCACCCTTCGGGCCATGCGAACATGTTCAAAAACGCTCCCCGCGTTTTTAGTTCCAACAGCGGCAAAGAAGTAAGCAAGAAAATTTGATGGGATCAAATTTAAACATGCTCTGCATGGCCCGAAGGGTGGAGGGCAGGACGCCCGTAATAAATCGCCGTTCCTGGTGCCTTGCCCTCATAAAAGGCGATGAGAGTTCCCAAAAATTCTGTGTTGTAATATTTAGTGCTTAGTAACTTGTAAATTTAAGGCTCCGTTGTCGGGCCGTGTCGATGCGCCGTCCTGGCTTATCACCACTCCCATGAAAATTCATATAGGCACATCCCTGTGATTTTTCCCCTGGGCAGAAACAGTTTTTGGCAAGGCACAGGGAAGTTTTTCAGGCCGAGCTAAGTGTGACTTAATTGATTGGTTAGACTTGCCGTACTCACAAATAAAAAAGTAGCAACGATAAATGCTAATGATTCTTAATTGTCACCGAGCGCTTTAATTTTTCTGACCCCACTTAATTTTTTATTTAATTTCTTCAAAAAATTCATCAAGACATGATTCGCCAAGATTAAAAGATTTATCAATTATTTTTTGATATTCTACTATATCAAATGGAATGTTCATTTCCATGCGTATGGCCGCTATAGCTTCAGATATTGGTTTGCCTATTGTTTTTAGTGATTTATAGCATTCCATTGCGTATTCTTTTAATTCAGAGTCAAAGGCGTCTGATAATTCATCTCTTTCAGATGTGTCTATGTCGGTTTGCTTTAATTCGTGCTCATATCTTCTGTTAATAGTATCAAACATTTTTTTATCTGTACTGCCTTGTAGATTCAATTCTCTTAGAAGCTCTAATAATCGATCTTTCTCTTTGTCCGAGTCATCAATAAGTTGATCTAACATTTTTATATCCGATTTTTTTTCAATCAAAGGTATTCTTTTAGCGGTTAATTTTAAATATGTTGAAGTCAATGAAAAAGATAGTGCTGACATTGCTTTAATGGTTTCGAGCGTGCCGATTAAATTTATTTTACTTATTGATGCGGATGATTTTGAAAAGGTATCTAATATCTCGTTTTCTGTAAGATCTAAATTAGACATTTTAGAAAGCATTAGATAATTGTTTGAAATTGATTCAACAGCTGGCAAGTATACTTCTTTACGAAGTCTCATAAATCTTTCATTATTTCTTTCGTCAGCATCATGTGCCAATTGAGAAAGGAGTCGATTGCTGTTCCCTCGATTTGTGAGTAGTACTCCCCCCAATGTTAAGCATGAGGCGATAATAGCGGCCCATACTGTATTTGGTATGCTACAAAGAAAATCTTCTATAAGTTCAATCATATTTTATTTAGCTCGCAGTGAAATTGGCGGCGCTCGTATATCACTTTTGTTTTTTGTATTTATTATGATTTATTGATGTTACACACTTAGCCCAGTGATGTGGAGTTTTTAACATACGGATATGTGTTAGGAATGGTTTTATTGCCCGTTTCTGGCGAAAACTTATCTCGAAATCAATCTCTTATGGTGGTAACGAACATGCAGCGGCTCCATCAAATGTTGAGTTAATGGTGGATCCACTTCGTTTGATCCACCCTACCCGAGAATTAAATTTTGTTTTTGTAGGAGTTAGCTTTAGCTGACGATGTTCGTTCGGCGGTTCGCGAGCTAAAGCTACGCTCCTACAGTGATGTTGATTATATTGAATTACGATTATGTTAATGGGCTTGCGACAACCTTCCCTGTGACTTGCCAAAAAATGTTTCTAAGAAGGGGCAAAATCACAGGGATGTGCCCATATAAATTTTCTTGGGAGTGGTGATAAGCCAGAACGGCGCATCGACACGACCCGGTAACGAAGCTTTAAACTCACAAGTTACTAAGCACTAAATATTCTAATACAGAATTTTTGGGAACCCTAATTAGCTTTTTAATTAGGGCGAGGCACCGAGAACGGCAGTCTTTTGCTTACTTTTCTTCTGCTGCTGCATGGCCCGAAGGGTGAAAGCCAGGGATGGCTTTCATAGAAGCAAGGCGCCAGCAGGCGAACCTTAAAACATCAGCCCATGACTTTGGTTCGGCCCGTAAAAACCACACCGCCACCCAAACACCGCAACACCCCTAAACATCTAAAACAACAAACTCACCCGGCTGAATGTTATTTAATTGCCATTCGCCAATTCTGCAACGAATTAAACGTAAGGTCGGAAAGCCAACCGCTGCGGTCATTCTGCGTACCTGCCGATTACGTCCTTCACTAATCGTTAATTCCAACCAACTGGTGGGGATTTCTTTACGGTATCTTACCGGTGGATCTCTTGGCCACAAGTTTTCTGGCTCTGAAATTATTTTGGCTTGCGCGGGCTTTGTTAAGCCGTCTTTTAGTGTTACGCCCTTTTTCAATTGTTCTATTGCTTGCTGCGTAATTGCCTTATCAACCTGCACCCAATAGGTTTTTTTCATTTTATTTTTTGGGCTGGAAATTTTATTTTGTAACTTGCCATCATCGGTTAATAGCAACAAACCTTCCGAGTCATGATCTAGCCTGCCCGCGGCATACACATCTTTTATATCAATGTATTCCGCTAGTGATGGATGTTTTTCATGCTTACTAAATTGACAGATAACTCCATAGGGCTTGTTAAAAACAATCAGCTTAGACATTAATACAAGGCCAACCATCTTTCGCGGCGTTGATCGCTTACATTTAATTGATCGAACAATTTATGAAACTCGTCTTCATCGGGAATGCCCTGCCAGCGAATGGGTTTTTCATGGTCATCAAAGATGGCATCGGTAACGATTTCAGTTAAGCGCTTATTGGTGGGCAGTAAATCTTTATGCTCTTCTACTAAACTCTGAATTCTTGCTGAACCACGAAATTTCATTTTTGAAATATTTTCTATATTTTCTAAAACAGCTTCTACACCTGCATATTTGCTCAAAAGGTTGGATGCCATTTTATAACCTACGCCGGGAATACCGGGAATGTTATCGACCTTATCCCCTGCCAGGGCCAACAGATCCGCAATTAATTCTGGTTTAACCCCAAAATGTTTTTCTACACCTTTACTGTTTAACACATTACTGCGCGCAAAATCCCACCAGGCATCTCGTTCACCTAACACTAATTGGGTCAGGTCTTTGTCGGCACTAATAATAGTGACATCAAAGTCCTCTTTTCTTAGTCGACTGGAAAGCGTGCCTACAATATCATCGGCTTCAAATCGATTGCTGCCAAACTCAGGAATTCCCATCACACGGCAAAACTCACGACAGTACCTAAACTGGGTAATTAATTCTTCCGGCGCAGGCGGGCGATTGGCTTTATATTCGGGATAAATTTCGCGCCGATAAGAATTGGTTTGGTGCGCATCAAATGCACAGGCAATGTATTCCGGTTCTTTTTGTTGAAACACCTGATATAAAAATTCGGTAAAGCCATAAACCGCATTGGTCGGGTTACCATCGATATCGGTAATGGAATCATCAAACACATGCCAGCCACGAAAAATATAAATACTGGAATCAATTAAATAGGCGCGTTTACTCATGCCTGCATTTTAACGCAGTGGCCGCAACGATTCTTATTTATTTTTATGCGCTGGCAGCGTATTGCTTAGAGAGCCGAGAGGGCTTCTATGTCTTTGCGCACTGCGGCTACAGACTGCTTAAAATTAGCCTGTTCCTGCTCGTCTAAATCCAGGCTTAAGACTTTCTCCATACCGTCTTTGCCTAATACACAGGGCACACCAATGGCCAGATCATTGCAGCCATATTCATCTTCTAAAATTGCCACCGTGGGCAGTATGCGTTTTCGATCATTCACCATGGCATCTACCATAACCGCAACCGCAGCGGCCGGTGCATCAAACGCACTACTGTTTTGGCGTAACGCTAAAATTTCTGCTCCGCCATTGCGTGTACGCGTAACAATGTCATTTATGGTTTCTTGATCAAGGAAGTTACTGACGGGGATACCTGAGATAGTGGTGTAACGCATCATCGGCACCATTGAGTCACCATGCCCGCCCATCACCATGGCATCTATGTCCAGCGCAGAGTAACCGGTTTCCATGGCAATAAAACTCGCCATGCGGGTTGAGTCCAGCACACCCGCCTGCCCCATAATTCGACTGCGATGCCAGCCAGTTTTTTTCCATGCGCGATACGTCAGGATATCGACCGGATTAGATACAAATAACATTTTGCTGTTGGGGGCATACTTCAATACGCTTTCGACGATTTCATCGGTCACTCGCACATTAATGCCTAATACATCGGAGCGTGACATGCCGGGTTTTCTGGGCACACCGGCGGTAACAATAATTAAATCGGAATCTGCCATTAGCTCATGATTGGTACCACCCTTGAGTCGGGTATCAAATCGAAACAGCGGCGCATCCTCTTGAATGTCTAGCGCCGCACCCTCCGCGGCACCTTCACGAATATCAATTAGGGCGATTTCACGGCACATGTCTTTTGAGGCAATAAACTGTGCAGTGGATTCACCGACACGCCCTGCACCAACGACTGTAATTTTTTTCATACGGATCCCTTTAAACAAAAAACCGCATAACAAGGTTGCGATTATATTTTTCTTTTGCCTAAAGCTTAGCAGTTAATCGCGCGTATGCTTGGCCACGCCACTATC
>Ga0316209_1002703_pt1 | contig 13593 bp, 8 predicted proteins | sample 6monopyrite_MG_FD_204945 | JGI IMG/M metagenome (GOLD analysis project Ga0316209, IMG submission 204945) | Microbial mat bacterial communities from mineral coupon in-situ incubated in ocean water Damariscotta River, Maine, United States -... | ecosystem: Environmental > Aquatic > Marine > Coastal...
AGTATGGTCAAGTTTTGCCCCCAAGTTTACGTTTCTCAAACAGGACAAATAATTTCCAGCTCATTGGCTACAACATTTGGCAATTGGCGCCAATCACCAATCTAGACCGCTTCGAAATTCACTAATTCTCGACCTTTCATGACATACTAAAATACCTTCAAATCTGGCGCAGCTGAGAGGGTCCAAGAAGCGGATTTTCATGTCTCAAGGACCATAATTACCAAAGAAACTCACGAAGGCCTCCGTGCCACGGATTGGCATTTTTCCAAAATTCTTGCTGGGATTATTCAGATATTCCACGAGAGTCATTTTTTACAAATGGCCCCACTCAACGCGTAAGCCGGACCTGAGGTTTCGCGCTCCTCAAACTGGAAAGACGCACACATGAACATAGAACAGTACTTTTCCAACGTTGAAACGATGGCAATGAAGAGCCTGGAGTCAGCGATTTCTCCACAAGACTTGATTATGTCCCCAGGGGACCAGTCTGCTCTCATCAATGACAGCATTGAGTGCCGGGCGTCCCTACTCACTCCCCAAGAAGAAAACGAGCTCAGCGGCTATCTCATTATTGGCTACTTTAGCGAGCGAACCCGGCACCAACGTTTGGCTGCTTTTGCCTTCTGCTTTGATGTGCAACGGACTGCGGACTTACTTTCGATCCGTTCTCAATGCGAGCAATACAGCAAAGAACAAAAACTGTTTGTAGGCGCGCCAGGGCTTTTTGACAGGATTCGGACCAGACAGTCGAATGGCAGACCGGACTTAGAACTCATTGAGCTGAGTGCCGTCAAATCCATTTCTGGAACTGAGCTGTACAAGGTAAGTAACGGATTTGCGAAACTATCTCCCTATCTCAGTCCCGGAATCGTCAAATGGGCCCAAGACAACCATCCTTTAAGCCCAAAGTTTATTAGGCTTGACCCTCACGAGCACTACCAAGTTCAACCTGATCTGCTTCTTTGCGAAGCAACGCTGGTCCCAGCAAACCCCAGATGGCTTGCAAACATCGACCTACCAATCGGCAAGAAGGAATTTTCTGCTTACTCTTTGCTTGATCGACCCATCGCGGATGCACCGGCAGAATTCTGGGAGTTCCACGTTCGGAAACTGAGGAAACTTGAAGTCCACGCTAAACGGAAAAAGCATGACTATCTGTCCATGATGATAGAAGAACTAACTGCGCCAGATGAGGCCCAAGGCTTCATGTGCGCAAGGTGTATTCACCTGGACACTTCCGACCCGGTCGGTACTCCGTTGCACAAAGTGAAGATTGATCATCTTGACTTAGCCTTGAACGTTTACTGCGGTACCGATCGCGCAAAACGTTTCGAGAAGACCTTGCAGAAGGGTAAGGCGCAAGATGCCACATTTCGCACTCATCTGTTCCGCATTGAGAATATGCCGTTCCCGGCGCTTTTTACGTTTTGTGAGATGTTCCTAAATTCCCGACTTCTGTTAAGTGAATGGCTCAACGAATTGTCGGGTGGGACAGTCGCGCGCCCTCGGTCTGGCGGGTATTAGCTCAAACCACACAGATATAGCTCCGCCCGCACATGCTCCCAGAAAGTACACGTAAGGTCGCCGGTAGTAGCCAGTTGAGCGTCATAACTGGTTCGCCGGGCGAGTCCTCCAGGAAATGCCTGTCTCCGAAGGCAGAGGTCGCACGTTCGAATCGTGCCGACTGCGCCATAAAATCAATCACTTAGCAGATATCGGGTTTTGGCGATTTGGGCCCCGGAAGCATCTTTTGAGAACGCCAAATAGTTTTGAGAAAAATCGCCGCTACCAGGCATCACAATTTCTCTTTTTACGGTCACGCTCAACGCGCGTCCACAAACTTCTCTATAGATACTACTGATCATACGAAATTCGTCCTTGAGCAAAGTAATTCGAGGCGTCCGAAAGCCTTCTGTAAAATGCTAAGACAACCTTCGCAGCGACCAGTACGTTTCCATTCGAAAGGGCGAGGACTTCTTTATAATTAGGTGCCAGCATGTCTTTGGCGAGCTCGCGGGCTCTAGCCCTAATTACCTTCGACGCAGTAGGCTGCAATTCGAAATCTGAACCGCTCATCGCTAAATACCCTCCCTTCGATAGAAACCGGTAGAACGCTGTATACTTCTCCTTAAGCGCTTCTCGATTTCTGCCAAAGTTCATAAGTATTTTTGTCAGGTCATCGAACACGTACTGCTCACCAAAAACATCTACATATCCAGGAGATGCGTAGGAAATCTTGTCAAGGTTTAGTCGCATGCCTCGAGGAAGACAATTCTCTAGATCACGAAAGAGGTGTACGTAGCTGAACCCACCTTTGAAAGGTCTGTCCAAGAAAGCATCGACAACCTTGCGCCTTAGGCTCTTGTCGCGACTTTTGTCCCGCCAAATACTTGTTGAGGCCAGAAACGCGTACATGTCGGAAAACTTCTGTTGAAACTGGCCAAAATCAGTTAGCTCCCATTCTCCATCGACCAACAACCTTTCTGTGTCAGTTGCATGCATCGGAGTGTTTGTGTCCTCAGTATGCGAGGACGAGAAAAACTTCGGCGAAGGTAGATAGGTTTCGTCGATTTCGTCTTCATACAGCTTCATCCAGACACGATTGTCTTCAGCAGTATCCAGATCAAACATGTAGTGTCTACGCACCTTCGGGATCGTGAAAAGATACCTAAGATCAACAGTACCTTCTAAGTACTTCTCCCAGTCTTTCGTCTGAACTGAGACTGCCAAAAAGGGCGATGTTTCAGTTGGTTTCTTAGGGATACCAACAGCCACCAACCGGGTCTTACTAGCAAAAAGCGAGATTAGTTGTGGCCCATCAAAATAAACGAGCGTTGTTTCAATTTTTGCTGAACGTCGTTTAGACATCTGGTGTTTCCACGGAGCAAACCGTACTCGCGGGGTCAAAAGATTTATAAAACCACATATGTATGTGATTCTTGTTAACCAGTGAGCGCCCAGCCCCCTTGGGGATGTCTAGCTTCGCCACTAGCGGGTTCGTCGCCCGCATACGTGGCAACTTTGCTAGGCCCAATGCTTGTGTCTTTTCCGGAAACATTGAGCAGGACTTTGCATCGCAGGTATCAACATTGGCTGATGATAGTCCTTTTGCATACTGAGATGCAAAACAGCTTTCGCTCGGCGGATCAGACCACACAATACGAAACGCAGTTGGTATCTCTTGGTCCGACGCCGCCACTGGAGGACACGCATCCGGCAAATCTTCCCTATACTTCAATGTTCGCCTCACCCTCCTCACAAAAAATACAGGAACTCTGCCAAAATCAAAACACCAATTTCACTAAAAGGTCAATCCCTGAAGGCTATAAATAGCCGAATCCATCAGGCGTCGATCTCCAGTGAAGGAAGTGAATGGACAATTTTCATTGTCTCTAGGCTGACTGTGATGACGCGCTGGAAGAGTTCGAGCGGATAGCGCGGGTCTCCTACAGTTTCATTGGCATATTCGTTCGCATCATTGACGATACCGCTCTTCTTGTCCGTCTTGACAACTTGGCGTTCCATCACCCATTCGAGGGCAGGCTTGCCGTTGACCACATAGTCGTACGCCTCCATTGGCACGTTCTGGATTGTGATGTTGTCGTTGTAGATCACAGTGGTCTTGTCTTTTTCCTTGCCTTTGCCACCCCATTTCCACTTGTTTGTGTGCTTGACGCGGTAGAAGGCAACCGGGTCTTCCTGAGCCTCGGGGATCAGCCGGTGGTCGCCCTCTTTGAACGAGACCATGTACGGATCAACGCTTTCGAAGTTTACATGCAGATCACCCAGGGCGCGGCCTGCGTCGCGGAAAGCAGCGAAGTCCTCATAGCTTTTGACCGCAGGGATGCGGGGGAGCTGTTTAGGAAGATTGTTTTTGAATCGCTCGCGATACTCTGGCGAATGCAGGATGCCATAAATGTAATAGAACAGGTCCTCTTTGCTAATCTCATGTTCTGGATAGGCCGCCTGGAAATGCGCTAACCCCTCATCTGTGATGCCATCACGGCGAGTGAAGTCGGGTGCATCATCACCAGCTGCCGAAAACAAACCATCATCTGCTTGAGTTTCTTCATAGATGCTGAGCGGATAGAACTCACTGCAGTCCATACTAGCTAGATATAGTCCGGGCATTTTGGAGCACATCATGACCGAGAATTCACCACGATATCCTCGGCTAGACACTCCAATTGCTAGATTTTTCGTGCTACTCGACGGGAAAAGGAGTGCTGTCTTGTACGCGCTCCAATTTAGAAAATTATCGGTATACAGCCAACATCTTGAGAAGGGTCTCGCATCAGAAAGAAAAAGCCGGGCACGGTTTGGTTCATATGTGACGCCTTTCTCAGCGGCTGTTTTGGTTTTCTGACACCAGCTGAATTCGCGGGGATCAGAGCCAGTCACGTCATTTCGGGAAGCGTAACGGTTGTAGGCTACGGATGCTCTTTCAATCACGCTCCAAAGATCATCCTTGGATGAATTGAAGCACCATGCGTCGCGATTTGTTTTTACACCACTAGTGTAGACGTCGAAAATCTTTGGACTCAGGTCGCTTCGATCCTTTCTGCCAATCTGGATGAACTTATCAAAACTCCGGTCCACCTGATCCAGCCAATCATTGTTTTCGTCAGGCGTGATCTCTTTCCACCCCTTTGTCTGCGCGATTCCGTCTACAGAATGGAAATCTCGGATGATCGCCAACTTTTGCTTCTGATTTAGGTAGTCGCCAATATCGTAGAAATGGATGCGGCCATGTTGGGTAGCATCCGGGTTCTTGACAAATACAGAAATCGCGATCGGAGCGCGGCTGCCCGAGCCGAAAATCTTGCCGCCTTCCTTGCGTGACGTCTCACCAGAGGTCCGTTGATTACCCCGCAGATGGAACACGTAAAGATCGCTGAACTCTTCTGACAAACATTTGCGCAATCCATCCGCAGCGTTGCCATCCACCCATCCAGCGTTTGAGACATAGGCCATGACACCTGCGTCGCCAATGCGGTCACTCGCCCAGCGGATTGCGCGAATATAGCTGTCGTAGAGGGCACGCTTGTTTGTTGTGGTTGAAAATGCCGCATAGCTATTTCGGATTGCTGTATCCAATTGCGGATAGGTGATGTTGGCAGCATTGTCATTGGCACTGTTTTGACCGGAAGAGTAGGGCGGGTTGCCGATGATCACCCTAATATCCAGTGCCTTCTGGCGGGTACGACGTTCGGAGTTGTCGGGCAGCAAATTGGCGATCATGTCGCGGTCTTGCTCGTACATCTGGAACGTGTCAGTCAGAAGGATGCCTTTGAACGGCTCATAGGGGGCTTCATCATTCAGTTCCCCCTGCTTGAGTTCATGATAGACCGTCTCAATGTTGATGGCCGCGATGTAATAGGCCAGCAGCACGATCTCGTTAGCGTGAATCTCATGCCGGTATTTATGCTCTAGCTCTTGCGGTGAGATCAGCCCCGATTGCAGAAGCCGTGTGATGAACGTGCCCGTGCCGGTGAAGGGGTCAAGGATATGCACACCCTTTGAGCCGAGTGTCTGGCCAAACTGCGACTTCAGAACATCATTGACGGAATGCAGAATGAAATCCACCACCTCAACCGGGGTGTATACGATGCCCAACCGTTGGGTCAGCACAGGGAATGCACCCTTAAAGAAACTGTCATAGAGCTTGAGGATCAGCTCCTGACGGCCATGGGCGGTGACAACATCGGCGGCGCGGCGCTCAACGCTTTCGTAGAATTTGGCAAGGCTTTTAGATTCCTTGGCCAGATTATGTTCATGGAGCTGCCCCAGCACGATTTCCATCGCGCGGGAGACTGGGTTTTCCTTTGTAAAATCGCTGCTATTGAATAGAGCATCAAAGACGGGTTTAGTGATGAGGTGCTGGGCAAGCATTTCAATCGCCTCTGCCTCGGATATCTCAGGATTCAGATCATCCTGAAGCTCCTCAACGAAAGCGAGGAAAGCGGCGCGTTCAGTTCCATCTTGTTCCACAATCGTGGTAATTCGGATGATATGGGTCTGGGCTATTTCAGCAATGTCCTTGGCCCATTTGTCCCAATATTCGCGGGTGCCACATTTCTCCACGATCTTGGCCATGATGGCGCGGGTGAATTCGTCGAACACAAATGCGCTCTGGTGATCACTATCGTCACCGGTGCGGCGCTCAGGCGCATCACCGCCTATTTCGGCGCCAGTACGCTCCGCCTTGGTTTTCGTTGTATCAAAATCATCTACAACAGCGGTCAGCTCTGCCAGTTCGCTTTCCGACGAGATGCGCACCAACTCCACCTTGTCGCTAATATCTTCGCCGATGTCCGCTTGGTTGATCCGAGCGTCAAGTCTCTCATCGTGAGCCCGAAGTGCGTTCAGTATCTGCCAAACGACCCTATAGCGCTCATTGTCGTTCAGCGCTTCTTCAGGGGAAGTATTCGGCGGAATGGCAACGGGTAAGATGACATAGCCTAGTTTCTTCTGTCCGCTTGGGTCTTTTCGCATGACACGCCCAACTGATTGAACCACATCAATCTGGCTCTTACGGGGGTGCATGAACATGATTGCATCCAAGGCAGGCACATCCACACCTTCCGAAAGAACTTTTGCGTTGGTGAGAATTCTACAGGTGTTTTCACCGGCGTCCGCCTTGAGCCAGTTCAGTAATTCCTCGCGAGCATTTGCGTTGAAACTGCCATCAACATGCCTGACCTCAGTCTCAAGATCACCAGCATCAGTAGTTAGCTCATTTCCCGCATACTCTTCGACCACAGGTGAAAATTCTTCCTCGATGATCCGTGACTTTGCGATACTCTGACAGAAGGCAAGCGCTCTGCGCATCGGATTTGGATCGAATTCGAGATCAGCGGCAAGATCGCCCTTCGTGAGGGCTTTGTAACAACCGATGATCTTGGTGGCATCGTCTAGGGTAAGCTCGGGCCCACTTTTGAGGCGATTTTGGATGGTTGTAGATACCAATCCTTCATCCACAGCCAGCACGACAACCTTGTAATCACTCAACAGATCGTTTTCGACCGCCCAGCCGAACCCTCGATGAAACAAGTCCTGGCCAAACTTGCTTTCGTCATCCATCGATGCCAGTTCAGCGTCATAATCATCGGCTTTGCGTCTTGCAGCATCTCCAAAGATGCGCGGCGTAGCGGTCATATACAGCCGCTTTTTGGCACTCACATGGTCGTCGCTATGGATGCGCACAAAGGCACTATCATCTTCATCTTTGAGCGTGACTCCTGTTGTGCGGTGAGCTTCATCACAGATAACCACATCAAATTCCGGCAACCCGTGGTCTTTTTGGGCGCGACTTAGAACATCAATAGAGTGATACGTTGAAAAGATGACATTCATCTTGTCTGAGCTGGCGTTCGCAATCTGGCCAGCAATCTTTTCGGGGTCAGTCGTCGCCGGAAAAGCCAGATCGTGCACGTTCAGATCAAGACTATCGGCATCGACCTTGCGACCAACTTTCGTATCAGAACATACTGAAAATGCTGTGAAATCCTCTTGGCAATCGTTCTTCCATTCACGCACCGTCTGCGACATGAGAGCAAGCGACGGCACCATGAAAAGGACCAGCTTGCCCGTACCTGCAATTGCCTCTGCAATCCTTAGTCCAGTAAAGGTTTTACCGGTACCGCAGGCCATAATCATCTTGCCGCGATCTGCCTCCTGAAGACCGTCTGTGACTGCTTTCAGAGCCTCTTTCTGGTGGTCGCGTAGCTCCTTTTTCGGCGCAAGACTCACATTTCCGGTGCGTACAAACTGCGACCAGTCAATGCGGCTGGCTTCCAGCTCGGCAGTTCCAATCCGATTCCATTCTTTGGAGAGCTTATCGAGAGTCTCCATTGCATTCCGCCCCAGCTCTCTCTGGGTCGTGTCCGCGATGATCAAGCGTACGAAATCGTCGTTCGAAGCCGCCGAAATGAAGCTGTCTATGTCCGGCTTTTGAATGCTGTGGTTAGGCGCATAAAACTTACATTGGATGGCTGCATAACCTGACCCATCAGCGAGCGTGGCAACTAGGTCAATACCCGTATCAGTGCTACTCCATCCGTTGTCCTTGGCCCATTCGGAAAAAGGGACAACTTCTGAATAAAACTGTTTCTGAAGATCGTCATTTTCGAGGAACACCCGAACCAGTCGCTCGAAATAGTCACCTTTCTCGCGCTCACTCTTTGCAGCTTCACGATAGGTTTCCAACAACTCTTGCAGTTTCATACTGTCTGTATTCCCGTCAAACGGTGCGCAGTTCGCCTGCCCCTACACTCACCGACTGATTATTTGCCAGTGATGAAACATTCTTTTTACACTGCGACTCTTATCTAAGCCAGCAGACACAACATCTAGCTGCTTCACACAAACCCTAAACAACCGCAACCTCCGAAATGGGTTCATCGTTTGATAGAAACCATGCCACCTACTCGGAAATTGCTAGTTCCTTCTGATCTGAAATCACGTTATCACTGAAGATGGAACCGTCACGCGCGGTTCTGGGGTGTCGTAACCCCTATACAGACGGTTAGATCAACCGAAATGATCTCCTTGACCTTTGCGGTCGGGGAGCCTGCGGCGTATGTCCAGGCTCTCCGGAGCTAAAGGCCGTAGGAGCCGATCTGTATCGGTTTACGAACTCCCCGATCACCAGGGATCAAGACCCGGAATCATCCTGATGGGGCGCTGTCAGGCTCTGATCTCCGAGGGAGTTCCAACCGGTTATGCATTCGCACCAATTTTCGACACCCATACTGGTATCGGACGCTCAATACTGCATCGCGATGGAACGTATCCGCTTGGGAAACGGTCAACTAGACGAAGAATGGCTTCAGCGCCGGATACATGAGAACCCCCACTGCCTACCTATTGACGAGGTAGAGCCAGCATTCGCTAACCTGATTCCCGTGTGCGTGGAGCTATCAACTCCCCATGGGTTCATTGACAATCTATTCCTGACGCCCACCGGCGATATTGTTATCGCTGAGGTTAAGCTCTGGAGAAATCCTGAAATGCGCCGAAAAGTCGTGGCGCAGGCGCTCGACTATGCAGCCTGGCTGTTTTCGATGGACTACGATGGTTTCGAGAGTGCAATCCTTGGGAACAAGACGGTACAATCGAGCAACATCACTTCTCTCTACGAACTTGCCAGCCATGCGGAACAGATCAACGAATCCGCTTTCGTGGACTCTGTAAGCCGTAACCTGTCTATTGGTCGCGCTGTTGTTCTGGTAGTCGGAGACGGTATCCGCTCAGAAACACAGGCGCTTGTGTCCCTATTGGAGGATTACGGCAACCTCCAGTTCACATTCGCACTCATAGAGTTAGCGGTGTTCACTCGCAGAGACCGTCCAGGCGAATATTTGATCTGCCCACGTATCCTAGCAAAGACAGAGATGCTCAGGCGCACAGTCTTCGACGTTCAAGTGCCATCCCTGCGAAGTTCCTCACCTGAAGCAGTATTGAGTTCTAAGACTTCAAAAACACAGAAATCTAACGCAAAGAACTCAGACTCGATTTCCTCGGAACAATTCTGGGAAGCAATGGTGGCGTTGGACGGTTCTCTCCCTGAGAAGCTACAATTATTCCTGAGGTCTATCGAAGAACTTGGTGTCACACCGGAGTTCAAGCGTTCCCTTATCCTGCGCTGGACGACACCTGAGGGTCAGCCCATCAACCTTGGATACATAGAACGGAACGGCAAAGTCTGGACGAATGACGTTCACAACAAGCTTCCTGGTACATTGACCGACCACTATGTCCGCCAACTTGCGTCTATCGTGGGCGGGTCTACCACGACGTCCGCTTCCTCAGGTAGGCTTAACCTCACCGATGACACCGGCGGCGGAATACTCATCACGGCGGTTGCCAATAAGCTGGACGGATGGAAAAGGTGCATTGCTACTCTCATCGAAAGCATCAGGAACAGTCCAGATGCGCTCTGATGTGAGCGACATGCGAGGGGACGAATGACGTACATATTCTATGACACTGAGACTACGGGGCTGAATTCTGCGTTCGATCAGATTTTGCAGTTCGCTGCAATTGTCACGGATGATGATTTCTCAATTGTCGAAGAAGTAAATCTGAGGGGGCGCCGACGTCCTTTCATCCTCCCCTCACCCGGGGCTCTCATGGTGACGGGTATATCACCTGCCGATTTCGAGCACGCCCCACTGAGCCACTATGAGCTGATTTCCGAAATCCGTTCACTTATTGAACGGCACTCCCCAGCAGTTATGGTCGGCTTCAATTCGATCAGCTTTGATGAGGGAATGCTCCGTCAAGCCTTCTACCAAACTTTACACCCGACTTACCTCACTCAGTTGAACGGAAACTCCCGAATGGACGTGATGCGGCTCGCTCATGCTGTTGCCGAACACAACGCAGAGGCGATCACTGTTCCCCTCAACGACAAAGGCCGCCCCAGTTTCAAACTTGGAGACTTATCAAAGTCCAATGATATCCGTCTGCTGAACGCTCATGACGCGCTAGCAGACACCAGGGCAACCCTCGAACTCGCCCGCCTGTTGCGTGATCGTGCGCCAGATGTCTGGGACATGCTCCTTTCCGCCAGAACCAAACAGTCCGTCAAACAACACCTTGAGAACAATTCCATCGTCGTTGCGACTGACCAGGCATTTGGAACTAAAACAATCCTAGCCACGCCGTTCTCCACAAATCCTGACAATGACAGTGAGGTCGCCCTCTTTGATCTCGCCCATGACCCGGCCCCTCATCTCGACATTGACGAGCCGGAAGCGGCGAAACTCCTTAAGCGCTCGCCCCGGATTGTGCGGATTCTTAAAGCCCATCAGCTCCCGATCTTCCGGCCCGCCAATGCAGCCGACTTTTTGAACACACGCGAAGAGGTCGTTTTGGAACGCGCTAGGAAGGTTCAAAGTCACAAGCAGTTTTCAGAGACGATCGCGGCGGCGCTAGCCAACAGATATGAAGACCGCGAACTCTCCCAACATGTCGAAGAGCAGATATTTGCGGGTTTCCCCACTTTCGCCGATCAAAAACTCATGGATCAGTTCCACCAGTTACCATGGGAGGAGCGGTTTGAAATTGTGGAAAAACTCCAAGATGCACGACTTAGAGAACTCGGTACCCGCGTTATTTACGAGGAACGGTCAGAACTTCTCTCTAGCGATATTGTCTCCCGCTTAGACATGCACATTCGGCAACGGCATTCGGAATTTGGTGACCCTCCCTGGACGACCCGAAAAATGGCCGAGCGAGAACTGCTCTCACTGGAAGCCCAAACCGAGGAACAGAGAGCCCTCAAACGGGCAATTGGCGACTGGTTGGCTGAAGTCGATTGAGGACCATTTCTCAAGACGAATTCCGCGGCTATACATCCGCTATTAGCTTAGCGATGTGATACCAATCCGTGCCGCTGATCTCGAAGACGTCTGGAATATCCACCTCGATCTTAATCACATCCGACATCGCCATGCCGATTTCCGCTGAGAACTCAGCAACTTTCTCAAACTCAGGAACCACGTAGTTGTCCAGAATTTCCGGCTTTGTCTCTTTGAAAGCCCCCTCCCACGCTTTTGTATAGTGATACAATTGCGAAATCCGCCCCGCTGCCTTGAGCATCAAATGAGAAACTTCTTCATCTCCATCTTTCTCAATGGATTTGGATTTGAGCTGCGTAATCGCTTTTTTGATACGGCGGGTCATCTCCCATTTGATTTCCCTAAACCTCTCAGTCGCGGCATTGCACGGCCAAACATTGAGGACCCCCTCTTCCACCCGCAAATAGTATCCTAGAAACACGACCCCGGCACCAAAGGTAGAGGTCGACGAGGCAATGTCAGGCATATCTTTTTCAAGAAGGGAAAAATGCCCGCCGGGGAGCGCAGCGACTGCTGACGTCAGGGCCTTTGTGGCCACATCAAGCGTCTCAATGTCCGGTGCAATCAGCAGGAAGTCATCTGCATAGTTGAGCATCTGAACTTCCGAAATGCCTTCCCAACCAAGTTGGGAGACAGCCAATTCACCAATCAAGGGAGACAGGGTCGATCCCTGAGCTACCCCCCGGCTTGCGAGCTGGGATAGGTTCCCCAATAGAGGAGAACCATCCATGGTAGTAAGAGCATTGTCATTCGAAAGAATGATATGTCTTACGACATCATCTGGCATTTCGTTCAAGAACGAGACCAGATTAGTCTCGTCAAAACTGCCATAGAAATCCTTGATGTCAAGCTTTCTTGCATAAAGCTCCGCAGTCGGATTGAGTGATCGTATAAACTTGATTGCTGCGGCCGGGCCGCGATGGGTGTATTGCCAAACACGTGGCTCAAACCGCTCCTTGAGGAGCTTCTTGATCATACTCTGACCAAGACGGTGTTCGTGACCAAACACACATATTGGACGCTCACCTCCAGATGACTTTTTCTTCCCGTATACTTTGACTTTTTCCTGAAGAGGCTTATGCGGCTTAAATTCTTCTGCGAGTTTATAGGACCGCCTCAGCGTGAGCCTCTGTCCAATTCGATGTGCGAGATTCCCTCTCACTGCCGCCACCGTCCGCGCTGGTCCGGATTTTAGATATCGGTCGACGGCTTTTCTGATCTCCTTCAGGTCTCCTGTTTCCAGCGCCTTCTTATATTCCTTAAATCGCTTCTTCTCCCGCCCCTTTATGATCTGAAAATCCTTTTGCAATCCCTCCAGAGTCTCCGGGTCCGTCTTTCCGACCGGAAGATAGATTTCGTCGATCTGATGCGTTTTCATCTATATTCCCCCATCCGCGGACTGCCGTCTTGCACCTTCGGAAACAACCCTGTCCGCTTTCGCGTATCCCGCGTCGTGACTGATCCGCGCAAGGAAGTTTCGAGCACGGGGAGTCGGATCATAAAGATACTGATCTGGGCCCCGCATCTTTCGGCGATTTAGTTCGGCGGTGCTCAACAGATCAAATTCCACAGACTCGATTTCACAGCCCCATCCCGGATACATCTTCGACCAACCCTTTCGGTGATGTTCCACAAGTCGATCTCGAACAGAATATCCATGGTAGTCAAAAGCGATTTTTCTGTCCGTCAGGAATATGTGGTTGCCTGAGAACCCTTCGATGGGAGTGATTTTCTCAGCGTAAAAACCTGACAAGGGAGGGTCGTCTAAGTACACCCCCGCGAGGATGTGACACGCGCCATTTCCGAAGAAGATGCGGTCGGGAAGCGCCCAACGTTTTTCCGGGTCATTTTTTATATTTGGTTTCAGAATATACATTCCAAGAATGTACTGATTGGTTTCCGCGTCGTCATCTTCAAGGTGGAAGTTTGAGACTTAGGTTCCGTCCGCGAGTGGCTTGAGCTTGCCTGTCTGAGGGCGGTAGTAGCGCTTGAGCATGTCGACCGAGCTGTGGCGGGTGTGCTTGGCGAGAACGACTTCGGACATACCATCTTTGAGAGCATCGGTGATATAACCCGCTCTCAGAGAATGGCTAGAAACACCCTCCGTCTTGATCCCCGCGCTCTTCAGTCTCTTCAGGATCACCCGAGAGAGAGACCGAGTGGTCATAGGCGTGAGGCCCGCTTTCCCATGTCGATTGACACTCGGGAATAGAGGCCCCTCTCTTCG
>Ga0316209_1002704_pt1 | contig 13591 bp, 13 predicted proteins | sample 6monopyrite_MG_FD_204945 | JGI IMG/M metagenome (GOLD analysis project Ga0316209, IMG submission 204945) | Microbial mat bacterial communities from mineral coupon in-situ incubated in ocean water Damariscotta River, Maine, United States -... | ecosystem: Environmental > Aquatic > Marine >...
TATGACGACGGAATGACTGGCCACGTTTAAAGCCGCCAGACCCGTTTTTGCGGAAACGCTTTGCAGCACCGCTATGGGATTTCATCTTAGGCATTGTTTGCTCCAAAATAATTCTTAAAGAGACCCAGTCCCAACCTCTGTAAACAGAAGCGGAAGCAAGGTGATTATTCCCGAGTTTTTATGTGTAAACACACTACGTGGAAACCCTGGAGAACCACGTGTCAGCCTGCTTTTACACAGGCCAACAATAAACTTTTATTACAGAGAGACTTTAAGTCTTCTGCTTCTTCGGTGACATCATCATCACCATTTGACGACCTTCCATTTTTGGCATCTGATCTACAGTACCAAATTCATCAAGGTCTGCTGCTACGCGCTTAAGCAGGTTTAAGCCCAGCTCCTGGTGAGCGAACTCACGACCACGATAGCGTAAGGTAACTTTAATCTTGTCACCGTTTTCCATAAACTCACGCAATTTTCTGACCTTAGTCTGATAATCGCCTTCTTCAGTACGTGGACGGAATTTAATTTCCTTCACCTGTACCTGCTTTGTTTTCTTCTTATTGGCATTCAGCTGCTTCTTAGCTTCGAATCTGAACTTACCATAATCCATAATACGACAAACCGGAGGCTTCGCATTAGGTGATACTTCTACCAGGTCGAGATTTTGCCCACTTGCTTTCACAAGTGCATCGGCCGCGCTCATTATGCCAAGCTGCTCTCCTTCATCATCGATTACTCGAACTTCAGGGTAAGTAATCTTGTCATTTATGAGAGTTTTTTTCTTGTCGGCTGCGATGTTTTATTCCTCCGAAATAGCGAGGCCGTGATTCTTAATAGCATCTGCAAGGTGGTCAGCAAAAGCATCAATGCTCATGCTACCCAAATCCTCGCCGCTACGTGAACGCACGGCCACACTCTGATTTTCAAGTTCCCGGTCACCAATGACCAACATATAGGGAACGCGCTGTAATGTATGCTCGCGAATTTTAAAGCCTACCTTCTCATTTCTCAAGTCCGCTTTGACCTTAAAACCACGTTTATGCAGTATTTCTTCAACTTTTTTTGCAAAATCGGCCTGTTTATCCGTAATGTTCATAATTACGGCATGTTGCGGGCTCAACCAGAGTGGAAATTTTCCTTCGTAATGTTCGATCAAAATACCGATAAATCGCTCGACCGAACCCAAAATTGCACGGTGTAACATCACCGGAACCTTACGATTTCCATCTTCTGCCACGTATTGAGCATCCAAACGACCCGGCATTGAGAAATCGACCTGCATAGTGCCACACTGCCAGCCGCGTTCCAGACAATCTTTCAGGGTGAATTCTATCTTCGGCCCATAAAAAGCCCCTTCACCCGGTTGTAATTTATATTTGATGCCTTTGGCTTCCAGTGCATCGTGTAATGCTTTTTCGGCCTGATCCCAAACTTCATCGGAACCAACCCGCTGCTCAGGGCGAGTAGACAGTGCAATTTCGATATTTTCGAAACCAAAGTCTTTATACACGTCATAGGTCAGGTCGATAAATGCTGAGACCTCATCCTGCAATTGATCCTCAGTACAGAAAATATGCGCATCATCCTGTACAAAGTTACGTACACGCATCAGGCCATGCAACGTTCCAGATGGCTCATTACGGTGGCATGAACCAAACTCCGCTAAACGTAATGGCAAATCACGGTAAGATTTTAGCCCCTGGTTAAATACCTGAATGTGACAGGGGCAGTTCATTGGCTTAACCGCATAGTCACGGTGCTCAGAATGGGTGGTAAACATCATGTCACTGAACTTATCCCAGTGACCTGATTTCTCCCACAAACTACGATCAACAACCTGTGGTGTATTGATTTCCTGATAATCATGATCACGTAAACGGTTACGAATGTAATCCTGAATCGTCAAGTTTAAATCCCAGCCATCTTTGTGCCAGAACACCATACCAGGTGCTTCTTCCTGCGTATGGAACAAACCCAGAGCCTTACCGATTTTACGATGATCTCGTTTTTCGGCTTCTTCAATACGCTTTAAGTACGCCTTTAATTGTTTCTTATCTGGCCATGCAGTGCCGTAAATACGCTGCAGCATTTTATTATTTGAATCACCGCGCCAGTATGCACCTGCCAGCTTAGTTAATTTAAAGGCCTTAATTTTACCTGTACTTGGAACATGTGGGCCACGGCATAAATCTGTGAATTCACCCTGTGTATATAAAGATAAATCTTGATCTGCAGGAATATCTTCAATTATTTGAGCTTTGTATTCTTCGCCCATGTCACGGAAAAACTTCACCGCATCATCACGGGTTTTAACGGAACGGCTAATTTTAAAATCTGCTTTGGCAAGCTCGGCCATTTTCTTTTCGATTTTTTCTAAATCTTCAGGTCCGAAGCTTTCTTCGTAATCGATGTCGTAAAAGAAGCCATCATCGATAACCGGGCCAATTGTAATTTGCGCAGAAGGGTATAACTGCTTAATCGCCTGCGCCAATAAATGCGCCGTTGAGTGACGAATAACTTCCAGACCTTCTTCATTTTTGTCTGTAATAATTGCGAGTGACGAGTCTTCTTGCATAATATATGAAGCATCAACCAACTCTTCATTTACCTTTCCAGCAAGCATGGCTTTAGCCAGGCCAGGGCCAATTTCGGCGGCAACATCATATACAGATACAGGGGAAGAGAAAGTGCGCTGACTACCGTCAGGCAAAGTAATAACAGGCATAATGGCTCCTGGTTTCAGAGGTGACCCATACGTAAGGCCACATGGTTATTTAATCATCCGTACTAGAGATTGATTAAACAGGTTATTAGAATTTAAATAGATAATTTTATATCTGCGCGGAGTCTAGACAGACTACCGACAGATTACAATATTTTTTAGGGATAACGACTATATATAGCGGCTTTTACTATGCCCAGCGGTCATTCTTTTTCCAGTTAATACGGGTAATCAATAAGCCCAGCAATAAGCTACCAATCGATACAGCTGCACCAATCATAAACCACTGCTTAATATTCTTATCTGAAAGAAAAACATTCTCCGCTACTAATTGCTCGTTTTTACTACGCTCTTCGATTAACTGCGTCTTTAAAGCGGCGTTCTCTTCAGCAATAAGGATGGGTTTTGCTGCACTTTTTCTTAACTGTGCAAGTATTCGCTGCACTTCATTTAGCTTGGTTTCTTTAAGCTTTAGTTCTGCAATCTGCTTTCTAAATTCAGATTGTCTATTTAAAAGATCTTTATTCTTCTTTTTTATAACTAAAATCTGCTCGCGGGCACTCGGCTGATTCATTAGAAGACTCGCCTCGACCCAACCTGTTTTCGTTTCATCATCTGTTAGAGCAACAAACAAATGTGTACCCTCATCCGATTTTTCTAACACAGTAACTGGCAATCCACTGTCTAGAAATTTCAAAATTTTATGGTTCAGTGTTGTACCTGTTCTCATAGGAATCGTTAATTGATCACTTACGTACATAATATCTTTTGCAGACACTACTGCACTACTGAGAAGTAAACACAAGCTTATTAGCTGGGTATAGATAGATTTTCGCATAACAAAAAAACTCATCATTTATTTAAAGCAATTGGAATATTAGCAGGAATGTACAACAAATAAGGTGAAATAATAAACATACTCAGAAATTAGCGATTGCTATTCTATGATTTTAGCGTAGTCATAAGTAATTTATGAAAGAAACTGGTGCACCCTGTTGGACTTGAACCAACGACTTTCGCCATGTCATGGCGACACTCTACCAACTGAGTTAAGGGTGCTTTATATTTCTTATAAACTCCATCACTGCTCCATCTGCGATGGAAACAGACCTACCACAAGATAAGTACAAACAGAATCTACCACTTTATGTGATTCCTAAGTGGCGAGAATAGTACTGATGTGCGCCCTAAGTTTCAAGCTTACGACAAAAAACTTTTATTCTATTTAGCCGCATTAAACAAAATCTGATTTTTCATCCAGGGGGCCAGTTCATTTGGCGCTTGCCCAATACATGCAAATGAATATGATGAACTGTTTGCCCGCCATCATCATTACAGTTCATTACACAGCGATAACCCGATTCATCCATACCTTCCTGCTTCGCTATCAACTTTGCCGCAAGATACATTTTACCAATTAACTCCGCATCATCTTGCTGGAGATCATTAATAGTTGAGATGTGTCGTTTTGGAATTACCAAAACGTGAACTGGTGCTTGCGGCCCTAAATCGCGGAAGGCTAAAACATCATCGTCCTGATAGACAATATCAGCGGGAATATCACTGCTGACAATCTTGCAAAATATGCAATCGTCCATTTTAAAATCCTATTTTTAGTTTTATTAGAGTAGATATATTAAGAAATGAAAACTGAAAATACTATACAAACTCATCAATAATGCCTGACACCTGGCGCTGGCTATTGCTATCACTTACCAATGACTCATTTTGATCAAAGTTTTGCAATGCCTGCTGTACTGAAACTCGACGAGTATCGGGTTGGCTATTGGGGGGCTGTTGATTAGTAGATGAACGCCCTAAAAAGCTATATGAGGAATCCTCAGATCTAATCCTAGAAGTTTCTGATGAAAGAACTTCCCCTTCAATAACCCTGGTAGCTTGCGGAGTGCTTTTAGTGGAGCTTGTCTGAGACTGATTGCTACGCTGCTCACGTAAGGCTTGTTCACTGGCACGGCCATTCGTCGGCGACTGCCGTTGGCGCGAGGTATCAGCCGAAACCGCTGAACCAAAAGACGGATTAAAACCAGTGACTGCTATTTCCATTTAACTTTTTTTTCAGTTGTCGAACCACCAAAGTATAGCAAGCAATGATGGCAATTTTTCACCTAAAGCGGAAATAATTTGCCGCTGCTAAAAATTCAACTTACGCCGCCCACTAAAGGCATGTGCCAGCGTACCCCCATCAATATATTCCAGCTCACCACCTAGCGGTATTCCATGCGCCAAACGCGTTGCCTCCACACCATACTCCGCAGCCATTTCAGATATATAATGGGCTGTTGTCTCACCTTCTACGGTAGGATTTGTAGCTAAAATAAGCTCTTCAATATCCCCCTGCTGTAGTCGTTGCTCCAACAAATCCAAACCCAGCTCCGCTGGGCCAATACCATCAAGTGGCGATAGATGCCCCATTAATACGAAATACTTACCCTTAAAATCAGTCGCCTGGCTAATCGCTAAAACATCAGAGGGAGTTTCAACAATGCAAAGCAATTCATCTTTACGCTGTGTATCTCCACAGAAGTTGCAGATATCGGTTTCCGACAGGGTTCTACACTGCGTGCAATGGCCAATATGCTCAACCGCCTGCTCTAACGCCGCCGACAATGTCGTCGCACCTTTCCTGTCACGCTCCAACAAATGAAACGCCATACGTTGTGCCGACTTCGGCCCAACGCCTGGAAGGCAACGTAGCGCTTCAATTAGCTGAAGTAATAAGGGGGATTGACTCATATAAAAATATTTTGAGGGTTAAACTTTCGCAGCCTACAGCCCCAACATAGCAATTACTTAGCGGGAACCGTAAACATGATTACAAAATCATTAAAGCTAGAATGGTAGCTTCATACCTGCTGGTAAATTCATACCGGCAGTAACGCCAGACATTTTTTCTGATGATGTCTGCTCAATACGACGTACAGCATCATTTACTGCTGCAGCCAATAAGTCTTCGATCATTTCTTTGTCGTCTTCCATTAAGCTGTCGTCCAAATTTACTCGACGCACTTCATGACGACCATTCATCAGCACTTTCACCATGCCGCCACCTGATTGACCTTCCACTTCTATATTGGCAATTTCTTCCTGCGCTTTTTGCATGTCAGCCTGCATCTTTTGCGCCTGCTTCATCATGTTACCTAAGCCACCTTTCATAATCTTACTCTCTTCACTATCAATAATTTATTCATTCAAAGGTTTAACCGAATTCGGCACAACCTCTGCGTTAAAGTTTTCTTTTAATGCCTGCACCATAGGGTCTTGCTGAATAGATTCTTCTGCAGACTGTTGCCTATCTGCAATATTTCTCGCCTGTGTTTGCGCAGGCGATTCAACCTCCAGCTTGCCTAACTCAATATGCAGCTTTAACTTTTGCTGCAAACTATTACATAAGGCCTCTTCCAGCTTACTCTGCAAGCTGGAATTTAGTAACTGCTCATTTTCCTGATTAAGCGTAAGGCGCACTTCAGTTGCAGACTTCTCTTTTAAATTACAATTAACGGCTAACTGCTTAACCATGCCGCGCAAGCTCATCGCTTCCACCAGACCTGCCCAGTTACCGTCAAACTGTATTGTTTGAGCAGCTGCAATGGGCGCAGATTCTGTTACTGCAGGCTGAACAGCAGCTTGAGCTACTGGCGGTGGTGTGCTTTGTGCTTGAGAGATTGGTCTTTGCTCTACCTTGGGCGCAACGGGCTGATTAGGCGGGGTAATTATTTCTGCTTGTGACTTCACAGGACTTGCTGCTCGCGCTTGTAAGTTAGGCTTAAACGCCAACATGCGAAGCAAGGCCATTTCCAGACCACTGCGTGGCTCTGGCGCCAAAGGCAAATCACGGCGACCGATTAATCCCACCTGATAAAACAATTGAATATCTTCAGAGCTTACCTGGGTTGATAATTGCAGCAGTGCTTCTCTATCAATAATGTTTTCATCAACCGCTTGAGGTACTTTTTGCGCAAGTGCCATTTGATGAAGTAAAGCCAATAACTCAGCCAACACATTGGCATAGTCAGGGCTTAAGTCAGAAAGCTCGGCGACATGCTGCATCATCACTGCTGCATCATTCGCGACTAATGCTTTCAAAATTTCCATAACGCGATCACGTGAAACCGAGCCCAACATTGCCTGAACTTCATCTCGTTCAAGCTTGCCGTTACCAAAGGCAATTGCCTGATCTAACAAACTAAGCGCATCACGCATCGAACCATCCGCACCATGTGCCAGTAAACGAATAGATGCGTCATCAAAAACCACTGTTTCCTGCTGCAATATATGTTTCAGGTGGTTTTCAATTAAAGTAATTGGCATGCGCTTTAAATTAAACTGCAAGCAACGCGATAAAATCGTAACAGGTAATTTTTGTGGATCGGTCGTTGCCAGTAAAAATTTCACATGCGGCGGTGGTTCTTCCAGAGTTTTTAACAGCGCATTAAAACTGTGACCGGAGAGCATGTGCACTTCATCTATTAAGTACACTTTGAAGCGACCATGAGTAGGCGCATATTGAACGTTATCTAGCAATTCACGGGTATCTTCAACCCTTGTGCGTGATGCAGCATCTACTTCAATCAGGTCTATAAAACGTCCTTCAGCGATTGCTGTACAAGCACCACAAACACCACAAGGCCTGGAAGTTATGCCTGTTTCACAATTAAGAGACTTGGCAAAAATACGTGCAATGGTTGTTTTACCAACACCTCGTGTGCCGGTAAATAAATAAGCATGATGTAGACGTTCTTCATCCAGTGAATTAATCAGCGCACGTAAGATATGCTCCTGACCCACCATTTCGGTGAAATTCCCGGGCCGCCATTTTCGCGCAAGTACCTGATAGCTCATGAAATATTTTGATTTTGCTTATGCTAGAAAGGCGCTAAGTTTAACACGCGAAACACTCACGGTTACAAGATTATCCGTAGATTTTATTAAAGGATGATAAATTAATGAAGGACTTACGATCGAGGTGGTGAATCTTAAGGAAAGTCACCTGGGTGGCAACCTGCATCAGCCACACCCCGGCGCCCGATGTCACTGCTACCGTTGCTCCCTTCCGGGCCTGGCGGAGTTTACAGCTAATCGTCGCGGGGGAACCAACACAGGTCACCATAACGAGGTAAAACAAGGTGGGCGATTATGCGGGCTTTAGCGATTGGTTTCAAGCTTCCTTAGAAACTTCAACTCTATTGCGGCCGCCTTGTTTAGCTTCATAGAGCGCCTCGTCGGCTTTATGCAACATATTTTCAGAGTCATCTTTACTTTGCGGTAAGGTGCAATACACCCCCATACTAATGGTTACTTTACCAAATTCAGATGCAGAATGTTGCTCGTTTAAATCTTCAACGGCCTGTCGCATTCGATCTGCCAGTATCGCTGCATTTTCGCCAGTAGTATTTGGCAATATAGCCACAAACTCCTCACCACCATAACGTGCAACTAGATCGGTCGAACGCTTGCAAGTCGATTCCATTGCCTTAGCAACTGACTTTAAGCAGTCATCGCCTTTTAGATGCCCATAGGTATCATTGTATTTTTTAAACGAATCTACATCACATAAAATAACCGATAGCTCATGCTTATTTCGCATACTTCTACCAATTTCAACACGCAGGTATTTATCTAAGTAACGACGGTTAGCCAGACCAGTTAAGCCATCAATATTGACCAGTTTTTTTAATTCTGCATTTGCCTGTTCTAATTCGCTAGACACACCGATTAACTTTTGGCGCATTTTAGCTATGCGCTGCATCGCGGTCATTTTTGCGCCCAACACAGTAAAATCAACAGGTTTGGTAAGATAGTCATCACCACCCGCTTCAATACCAGCAACAATATCTTCAGCCGCCACCCGGCCACTAAGAAAAATAATAGGCACCCAATCACTAACATCTTTGCGCAAACATCTGGCGGCTTCATGACCATCCATCTCTGGCATAATCACATCCATCAAAACCAGGTCAGGGCTCATAGATTTAAATAGTTCTATTGCTTGATGTCCATTCTCAGCGCAAATAGTGGTGTGTCCTAACTTTTCCAAATAGGCCGAAATTATAAGCCGCTCAGTTTTTGTATCATCTACTAATAATATTTTCATAAATCCAACATAGGTGTACTCTAATTATGCAGACATTGACTGGCTACAAAGCCTATATAAACAATATCAATTACATCTTCGATCTCATTCTGTTATGCCTGACCTTAAAAGACATACCAGTCACTAGTAATGCATTTATTTACTTATAGCACTCACACCTAGTACCACTATTCAAACCATTCATTTATGGCCTCTATCATCTGGTGTTTTAGGGTTATCGGCTTAACACTTAAAAGCTTGAAATTGATTAAATACAGGCTGTTGAATACTAGACCATGCTTAGCTTTATCGCCAACCCTGAGTACGTACTGCAGCGAATATATTGACCTGTCCTACAGTCTAAGATAATCTTGCCCACCTTCTAAACAACCAGCCAATTCAATATTTAGGCCTAAGCGATTGTTTTTAAAGAAGAAATAGAGAGGTGTCTGAGTGGCTGAAAGAGCTCGCCTGGAAAGCGTGTATACCTCACGGTATCGAGGGTTCGAATCCCTTCCTCTCTGCCAATTACTATAAAGCCACCTGGTCAGGTGGCTTTTTTATGCCTGGTCACTAAATTCTTAAAGCTTGCTAAGTTAATAAACGCAGCAAAATTAATACTAGCCACAGAATATTCCGCCTGCTATTCATTCTGCTGATTAACCTCACAGCACTTACCATTTTCCTGCACTGGTGGGCATGCAACAGTTCCATACGAACAATATACGCAACAGTCTCCGGGTTTAGGCTTAAGCAAGTGATGACACTCCTCACACTCGTAATACCACTGACAGGCATTTGTTGGCATATCTTGTATTTTTTTAGAACCGCATTCTGGACAGGTAATTGCGGATTTTAAAATTAGTTCGTTTTGCATTCTGCATTGCCTGTTTTTAATTTCATGAAAGTATTTGTTACACCTAATGTATCCGTAAAAGAACAGATAAAATCACCTTAATGACACTGTAGAATTAAATCATTCAACTCAGCTGATCGCAGGGAATATTGATTTCATATAAATTACAAATTAAGAATATTCTTATAAGCTGTGCAATCTAATAAAAAAAACTCATATACCCCTTAAGTATATGAATTAGCCAATTTACTAATCCCCTTTATGATAGTGAGACATTTTTAGCGTAGAGTTACCTGAATAAAGCCTCACCAGGCATGATTGAAATCAAGCACTGGTAATAACAAGAAAGGCTAAACTGCTGTTGAGTAAATGACTTTACAAATATAACTTGAATTATGACTTGGGAATACACCCAGGCAGAGGAAATCACTAATGATAAAACCACATGGTTCGGATGAACTGAATCCACTGTTTGTTTATGACACAGCAGAAAACGAAGCCCTGCAAAAAGAAGCTGAAAGTTTGGCATCTATTGTTGTGAGTTCTGCCAGCGCAGCAAATGCTGTGATGATGGGTGCAGGTTACTTTAATCCACTGACTGGCTATATGAATAAAGCAGATGCGCTTTCTGTTGCTGAAAAAATGCATACAGCTTCTGGTTTATTTTTTCCAACGCCTGTTTTAAATCTAGTTGAAAATGCAGGTAGCATTAAAGCCGGCGATCGCATTGCACTTAAAGATCCCAATGTTGAAGGCAACCCAGTGCTTGCTGTTATGGATGTTGAAGCCGTAGAAGAATTTTCTGACGCTGACATGGCGATGATAAGCGAAAAAGTATATGCACCGGCTGAAGGTGAAGCGCATCCGGGTGTTGAAGCATTTAATTCTCAGGGTAAAGTGTGTATTTCTGGCCCTATCAAAGTTTTAAACTTCTCATACTTCAATACAGAGTTCCCAGATACATTCCGTACAGCAGTTGAAATTCGTAATGAAATAAAAGAACGCGGCTGGAAGAAAGTTGTTGCCTTCCAAACACGTAACCCAATGCACCTGGCTCATGAAGAACTATGCCATATGGCTATGGACCGCTTAAAGTGTGACGGCCTGGTTATTCACATGTTATTAGGCAAGCTTAAGCCTGGCGATATTCCTGCACCTGTTCGTGATGCAGCCATTCGTAAAATGGTTGAACTGTACTTCCCAGAAAACAGTGCCATGGTTACTGGTTACGGTTTCGACATGTTATATGCTGGCCCACGTGAAGGTGTACTGCACGCTCTATTCCGTCAGAACATGGGTGCAACTCACTTTATTATCGGTCGCGACCATGCTGGTGTTGGTGATCACTACGGTGCATTCGATGCGCAAACTATCTTCAAAAACGAAGTCCCTGAAGGCGCATTAGAAATCGAAATTTTCGAAGCTGACCACACTGCTTATTCTAAGAAGTTAGATAAAGTTGTAATGATGTGTGAAGCACCTGATCATGAAAAAGATGATTTTGTATTGTTATCAGGTACTAAAGTTCGTGAAATGTTAGGTCAGGGTATTGCACCACCTAAAGAGTTCTCTCGCCCTGAAGTAGCAGATATTCTTATTAGCTACTACCAGGAGCTTGATAAGAAAGCTAAATAATAAAACTTTTATTATTTAAATAAAAAACGCCCTGACTTTCAGGGCGTTTTTTTATGCTTAAACTAAAGTAACAGCTAATCATATTTGGTGTCTTTCCATTCTCGCAAAGCTGCAAATACTTGCCAATCTTCTGACAGCGTTTTTCCTGCATAGTTTTCCGCTGCCTGTTTCACATCGGCTTGCTGCAATCGCATAAAAGGATTAGTGGCAAGCTCCAAACCAATCGAACTAGGTAATGTCACTTCGCCTTTTTCCTGTTTAGCCATTTCTACTTCATCTCGACTAATAATATCGCTACTCTCTGGCTCCACCCATTTTGCAAAACCCAAATTATCAACCGTATATTCATGCGAACAATACATCAGAGTTTCAGCAGGCAGTGAACCTAATCTGTCCAATGATTTTGTCATCATCTGCGCAGTGCCGCTGAACAAACGTCCACAACCACCCGCAAAAAGAGTGTCACCACAAAATACCTTTTCTTCTGTCAGGTATGCCAAATGATCCAGGGTATGCCCAGGTATAGCAATAACTTCAAATTTAAAATCAGTGCCGGGTATAAATACCGCATCACCCTCTCCTACTGTAAAGGTAATTAAACGCGGTATGGGTAAATCAATACTAAGCGCGGGGATTGATGGCGCTATGGCGGGGCCAATCACAGATATATAGGGAAACACATCTAAAATTTCTGCCACACCACCGGTATGATCATAATGTTGATGGGTAATTAAAATCGATACCGGCGTTAATGAATTATCACTGAGATACTGCAGTACCGGCTTAGCTTCCGTAGGGTCAATAATTACAACTTGCGGCAATTCATCACGCTGTAAAATCCAGACGTAATTATCAGACAATGCGCGAACAGGAGTAACATGCAACATGATTTTTCTCAGCAAGACAGCAATTAAAAACAATGATAGGGTATGCGGCTCATTTTTTCTTGAATAAATAGCGTTTAGCCAGCCTATTTCTACTCATTTAATACAGAACGGTAAGCCATGAAAGTTATATCCTTTAACACTAATAGTATTCGTATGCGTCAACACCAATTAGAAGCCCTGGTCAAAACACATAACCCAGATATTATTGGCATACAGGAGACTAAAGCGCAGGATATAGATTTCCCTATCGAAGCGATTGAGTCACTTGGCTACCAGTGTGCATTTCATGGCCAAAAAACACACTATGGCGTTGCCCTACTTTACAAGCAAACGCCTATAGAAATTTACAAGGGCTTCCCCAATGATGCCGACGATGCACAGCGCCGCTTTATCGCGGCTAAATTTGAAGTAAATGGTGAAATCGTCACTGTAATGAACGGTTACTTCCCTCAGGGGGATAACAACAAGCACCCGGATAAATTTCCCGCGAAGAAAAAATTCTATAAAGATCTAACCGATCTCATCACCACCCAATACACAGCTAATGACAAACTCATCGTCATGGGCGATATGAATATCGCACCACTAGACATTGATATTGGCATCGGTGAAGACAACAAAAAGCGCTGGTTAAAAGCCGGCAAATGCAGCTTTTTGCCAGAAGAGCGTGAATGGCTACAAACTTTATATGACTGGGGGTTACACGATACCTATCGTCAGCAATACCCAGAAGTTGATGACCGTTTTAGCTGGTTTGACTACCGCAGCAAAGGCTTTGATCGCGAGCCCAGACGAGGTTTACGCATCGACCTTATTCTTGCCACACAAAATTTGCTCGATATATGTACAGATACAGGCATCGAATATTCGGTTCGCAGCATGGAAAAACCATCCGACCATTGCCCCATCTGGGCTGAATTTGAGCTATAAATAGCAGTATCCAGAGTTATTATAAATCAATTAAAACATCAAGACTGGATACAGATGCAGAGAGTTTTTTAGATGGACAATCCCCTACATAGCCCACGTTGTCGCTTAATGGCTATATCACTTATTTTACTCATTAGCCTGTTGCTAATGCTGTTTAAAGTAGTGCCTCAACTCCTCACGCCTAACCTTCTGAATCAGGTCATTGAGAACGGCGAACTCGTTGTTGTTACGCGTAATGGCTCCACCACCTATTATGAAGGGCCTAACGGCTACACTGGTTTTGAATACGAACTAGCAAAAAAATTCGCAGACTCACTAGGTGTTCGGCTTAAAATCATTACCAGCGATAATCTGCACGACATTTTCAACATACTTAATACAGGGCAAGCCCATTTTGCCGCTGCTGGTCTCACGATCACTGAGGCGCGCAAGCAACACGTACGGTTTGCAGCAAGCTACATGGAGGT
>Ga0316209_1002706_pt1 | contig 13585 bp, 12 predicted proteins | sample 6monopyrite_MG_FD_204945 | JGI IMG/M metagenome (GOLD analysis project Ga0316209, IMG submission 204945) | Microbial mat bacterial communities from mineral coupon in-situ incubated in ocean water Damariscotta River, Maine, United States -... | ecosystem: Environmental > Aquatic > Marine >...
ATTCAAATTCCATTTCCACAAAGAGTTGTTCATTTAAAGAGCGAGCAGGAATAAATAGGGAGCAAATATAATATGGTTAACAATTCTTCAAATTCTGACAAATATGATCGCGGTCTTGTTAGGGCCCACTTGCTGAATAATACGGTGGAAAAATCACTTTGCTGGGAAGATATTTTTAAATGGAAACCCTCTGATGGTCTGCTTTGGATTCATTTAGATCGTACTGATGCTTACGTTGAACAATGGTTAATCAACGAGAAAGCGATTACTCCAGAAATAGTCAATTCATTACTTAAAGATGATACGAGACCTCGTTTTTCTGAAGTGGCTGACGATCAAGTTCTCTTGATTGTCAAAGGCGTTAATTTAAATAGTGACCGTACACCAGAAGATATGGTGGCACTTAGAATGTGGACTGATGGGACTAGGCTAATCACTCTGGGTTTTAAGCCGATTGTAGCTGTAAGCACTACCGGTAAATTGTATGAGCAATCAAAGGGGCCTAAATCAATTGAGGGATTATTATTACAACTGATTCGTAATTTGGACTCAAAAATAGAGCCTCTCGTCTATGAATTGAGCAATGAACTAGACACTTTTGAAGACTCGATGAATGCTGGAAATGAGTTAGAAGAAAACCAACTTCATACTCTACAAGTACAAGCCCTTATATTAAAAAGACACCTTGCCCCCCAGCGCGACGTACTCAATCGATTGAGACAAACAAACATAGCATGGCTTAAAAAATTAAGAGGTAATTGGAGAGAACTTTACTACGCACTAACAGTATACGTTGATGAACTTTCAGAATTGAATGACAGGGTATTAATGCTTCAAGAGGCAAAAAGTCAACAATTGCTCCGCCAAACCAACCAAACAATGTATATGCTTTCTCTTGTCGCAGCTATATTTTTGCCACTATCGTTTGTGACAGGTTTACTTGGAATAAATGTTGGTGGAATCCCTGGAGGGGATAGCTCGCTCGGTTTTGTTGTCGTCTGTGTACTCGTCGTTATACTGGGTTTTGCTCAACTAGTGTTTTTTAAACGTAAAAAATGGATATAATCAAATGAACCCAAAAAGCTTCATCGGCCGATTTTTATCACTTGAATCTTCATCTGGCATTATTCTAATTTTTGCCACGATATTAGCAATGGTTTTAAAAAACTCATTCTTATCTTCTGAATACCAAAGTCTATTAATGATCCCTATTGGGATCAATATTGGAGAATTAGGTATTAACAAACCATTTTTACTTTGGATCAACGACGGCTTTATGGCTCTATTTTTTCTTGTTGTTGGACTAGAAATCAAGAGAGAAATGATTGAAGGCCATTTACAGACAAATGCTCAACGGATTTTGCCACTAGTTGGCGCTCTAGGTGGGGTAATTGTACCTGCAGGCATTTACCTTTATGTTAATTGGGAGAACCCACTTTCTAGACACGGTTGGGCAATACCAACGGCAACAGATATTGCATTTGCGTTAGGAATTCTTGCACTTGCTGGCGACAAAGTGCCAGTTTCACTTAAGATTTTCTTAATGGCGTTAGCAATCTTTGATGATTTTATGGCTATATTGGTGGTAGCATTATTTTATACATCTGAGCTATCTCTAAACATGATATATCTTTCTTGGGTTGGTGTTTTTGGCTTGTTTATATTGAATAGGCTCAATGTGACCAGAGTCGCCGCCTATATTTTAGTGGGGATTTTTATTTGGATTTGCGTATTAAAATCTGGTGTACATGCCACGCTTGCAGGAGTTATCACAGGACTATTAATCCCATTAAAAGTTAAGGATGAAAGTATCGAAAGCCCGTCGAAATTATTAATACACTCACTTCACCCTTGGGTTGCTTTCGGGATCTTGCCTTTGTTCGCATTTGCAAATGCGGGTATTTCATTAGAGGGCTTTCAAGTAGAAAAGCTACTTCATCCAATACCGCTTGGTATTATGTTGAGTCTATTTATCGGAAAACAACTCGGTGTATTTATTTTTTGTTGGGGCGCTATAAAAATGGGAGTTGCAAAACTGCCAGAAAATACAAACTGGATCCAATTGTATTCGGTTGCCATTCTCTGCGGCATTGGTTTTACAATGAGTCTATTTATTGGTGGCCTAGCGTTTGAATATGGTGGGGCTGGTGATACCAAAGCGGACCGATTGGGAATATTGATTGGCTCGATGTTATCCGCCATTGTTGGTTATGTCTTATTACGCTGGAATTTGAAAAAACTAGAATCAAAAAACTAGAATCTAATCATTTTTGATTCATTATTTATTTGAATGTACGTATTAATTTAGGAGTTATTTCAATGAAAAAATATAGCCTGACTATTCTAATGATTTTATCTGTTGTTTGTTGCGACCTACAAGCAACCACACCAACTGAGAAACTGGAAAGCGTTACCAACCAGCTCATTGTTATAGCATTAAGTAGCCAAAGTAATGACGACGAAAAGAAGACTAAACTTTCACAAATAATTCGTACCGAAATAGATCTAGAAACAATTTCAAGGAAAGTGCTTTCTACACATTGGGAGGATACAACGGAGGAGCAAAAACAGTATTTTATGTCTCAGTTTGAAAAAATTATTGTAAAGAATTATTTTGCGTTACTTAAAAAATACACCAATGAAAAAATCGTATTCACTAAGGAGCAGGTCAAGGAAGATAGGCTTGCAATAGTCGATTCAGAAATTGTTTCTGGCTCAAGCAAAACACCAGTTCGTTATAAAATGGTAAAGGTGGATAACACTTGGAAGATTTATGACTTTGCTCCTGAAGGCGTGTCTTTTGTGACAAGCTACAAGAATAATTATGCTATCACTCTAAGAGAGTCTGGCGTCCAAGGTTTAGTCGATGCTATGTCTAAATAAAGTGCTTCAAAATAGCATTTCATTGGTTCGAGTATTTTATAACTAGAAGGTAAAGCACATGCATATGGATCCCGTTATGCCTTACGCCGTGGGCGGAATATTATTAATATTAGTGACAGGCATTATTCTTAAACTCTTGAAACAACCACACATAGTCGCCTATCTTATAGCTGGTATATTGATCGGTCCCTGGGGACTTGGTATGTTGACAAATTCAGATGATATTAGTCGATTAGGCGCCGCAGGCGTTGTGTTACTACTATTTTTCGTTGGAATGGAAACTGACGCAAAAAAACTCATAGCAAACTGGAAGCTGGCAATTTTTGGCACAGTATTTCAAATAGGGTTAAGTATTCTTTGCATTGCACTAGTTGGTATATGGTTTGATTGGAGTGACTCGAGAATAATATTCATAGGTTTTGTGATAAGCCTGAGCAGTACTGCTGTCGTTATCAAACTACTTCAGGATAGTGAGATCCTTGACTCTAAAGTTGGTCAGGGAGTATTGAGTATTTTGTTAGCTCAAGATTTAGCAATTATTCCTATGTTAATTGTGCTGGGTTTACTTGGTGAGGGTAAAGTGGAATCTTCCCAACTAATTAAGCAGGGGTTGGGCGCGATAGGGACTCTCGCATTTTTAGCATTTATCATATCAAGAAAAAGTATCCATTTACCATTAGCAAAATGGTTAAAAGAGGATAGAGAACTACAACTTTTCACAGCTTTAGGTATCTGTTTCGGACTTTCTTTAGTCACAGCATGGTTAGAGCTCTCTACTGCTTTAGGGGCATTTATAGCTGGCATGGTCATTGCTGCGGTTAAGGAAACTCAGTGGGTACATCACACTTTAGAGTCATTTAAAGTGCTCTTCATAGCATTATTTTTTGTCTCTATTGGCATGTTATTAGATCTCAATTTTCTAGCTACTCATTGGTCTCAGGCAATTGCGTTGGTATTGGCAGTTTTAGTCACGAATACTTTTATCAATGCTAGTATTCTTAAGCTCGCTAAATTCAACCTCAAAGATAGTTTATATGCGGGAATTATCTTATCTCAAATAGGAGAGTTCAGCTTCGTTCTAGCTGCTGTAGGATTACAATCAGGCATTATTAATGACAATGGTTATCAACTGGCTATTTGCGTTATTGCATTGTCTCTTTTAGTTAGTCCTATGTGGATCAATATAGGCAAGAAGTTACTTAAATGGGAAAAGGCATAATTTTAAATTCTATTACCTTAGTCAACGCTAATTTGCAATTATGGCGTATCCCTTAGGCTTGATTAAAACTCAACTCAAATAAGAAATCTTCAGGTAGAAATTATATGAATGAAAGCAGAATAGAAAAGAGTTGGGAAACATTAAGTCGCTTTATATTGTCAGAGGACTTTGAAGCTGTTGAAGCCTTCACTGACTCCCTCACTAATAACGAAATGGTACACACACTTTTCCGTCTTTCACCAATCGAACAACAAGTATTAGTAAAACGCTTGGCACCTCATAAAGCTGCAGAGTTAATTGAAGAAGTCCCCAAGAGTTATGCCGCTGAAGTTATTGAAAACTTAGAGCCTGAAGAAGCTGCATCAATTGTGAGCAAAATGTCGAGTGATGAGCAAGCTAATATACTGCAAAACATTCACTCCAGTGAAGCAGAAGACATTTTAAGTCACATGGATGAAGAGGAAGCTGATATAGCAAGGTCTTTGATTGAGTACTCTCCTGATGTAGCTGGCGGTTTGATGATGACTGAGTTTTTGAGTTATCCCAAAGGCTTTAAAGTCTCTCAAGTTATTCACGATTTAACCGAACGTTCCGACGATTATGCTCTCTACAATGTTCAATATATATACGTGGTGCATGCTAAACATAAGTTAATGGGAGTATTACGGCTACGCGATGTTGTCCTTTCAAATCCTGACTTACTTATCGGCGACTTAGCCAAAACGCCGCTATTTGTTAAAGCAGATTCAAACCTGGACGAGCTCTTCGAATTTTTCGAAGAACATCAGATTTCTGCATGCCCTGTCATTGACGACAAAAACTATATTATAGGGGTCATTCGCCAAAGTTCAGTTAAGTCAGCCATAGCTGAAAAAGCAGATCTAGATCACCAAAAATCTCAGGGTATTGTTAATGGGGAAGAGTTGCGTTCAATGAGTACACTGCTTCGCTCAAAAAGACGTCTTTCATGGTTGAGTGTCAATATTGTGTTAAATATTATGGCTGCGAGCGTTATTGCACTATTTCAAGATACATTAACCGCAGTTATTGCATTAGCTGTCTTTCTACCAATAGTTTCAGATATGAGTGGATGCTCCGGTAACCAGTCTGTGGCGGTTAGCATGAGAGAGCTAACTCTTGGAATTGCACGTCCGTCTGATGTTTTTAGAGTTTGGCTGAAAGAGATTAGTGTTGGTAGCATTAATGGTTTAGTTTTAGGTTCTCTTTTAGCATTAGCCGCCTGGCTATGGATTGGTAATCCTTATCTGGGGCTTGTGGTAGGTTTAGCGCTTGCTTTAAACACCATGATAGCAGTATCAATTGGTGGTGGCGTGCCTCTACTGCTTAAAAAACTGGAAATCGACCCTGCAATTGCATCCGGTCCAATCTTAACAACAATAACGGATATGTGTGGATTTTTCTTAGTGTTAGGGCTAGCAACATTAATGCTGCCCTTATTAATATAATAAATAGAATCGTTTAAAAAAATAGCTGTAGATTTTTAGGTTAACAATTTTAAGCCTAAAAAGGAGATGGCTCATCAACTAGCACTAAAGTCTCAACTCTAAAAGGGCTCGTTTTTAACTCTTCTTCATCTGAAAACCAACTACAAACGACGTCGTTCTTTGAATAGCCTTTTTCGGTATACTCTCTGTCCAAAACCTCATTACTACCGATCACAATACTTATCGTCATGCTAGGACCGCCTGACTTCAAATGTACGATATCTCCAACTTTCCAATTCATATTATGTATCCTATTAATCTATATGATTACTGTAATTTCTAACAAATAGCTCGAGGTCCTTAACGGAAATCGGTTGACTATAATAATACCCCTGAAGAAAATCGCAACTTAAATCCCTGAGAAACTCTACTTGTTCTTTGGTTTCTGCACTTTCTGTTGTCACCTACAACTCCAAAGTTTTAGCCATGGTAACAATTGATTTTACTATTGCGGCGTCATTTTTATCATCAGGCAAGTCCATCAGAAATGAACGGTCAATTTTAAGTATAATAAAGAGAAGATTCTTAAGTCAATTTAAGGAAAAATAACCAGTACCATAATCATTGATAGAAATTACATTGGTTAAAAAGCTCTTGTTGTCGAACTGGTGTCCACTTACATTATGATCTGGTCCCTCTGTGTCAGGATAGTTGTCGCCTATACTTTGTTTGTTGAAGAGAGGGTGAATAGACCAAAGCGGTCAGTGACAAAGCAATTATATTGTGTGATTTAAATATAGTCAAAAAACTCAGTCCTGTTGCGGCCATTATCTTTTGCCTTATATAACGCAATGTCAGCTTCTTTAACAAGTTTTTCGATGACATTAAGTTCACTTAAATTTTCAGCGTTTAAAGCAGACACTCCGACACTAATAGATAATGTGCGCTCTCCTGTAAGCCCAATGCTATGAACCTTTAGATTCAGGCGTTCACAAAATATTCGAGTATTTTCGAGGTTTGAGTTGTACAAGACAACTAAAAACTCTTCCCCACCCCATCGTGCCACAATATCACTGGTGCGCGTAACATCTTTCAGCATAGAAGAGAGCTCGATTAAGATTTCATCCCCTCGGTCATGCCCATAAGTGTCATTAATTTTTTTAAACCAGTCTATGTCAATTAGTAAGAATGAGACTGGCACAAAGTTACGATTGAGTTGAATAATGATTTTGGTAAGATCATCAATTGCAGCTCTACGATTAAGTAAACTTGTTAACGGGTCAATTCTTGTTAACAAGGTTAATTCCTCCGTTTTGTTTTCTAAATGCTCTCTTACAGCTATGAGCTCTTGATAAAGTTTGTCACGAGCAACAGCAATATATATAGACCAGTATATTTTTGACTCCACAAGCTTAACATTGGCAACAGCGGGTACTTTCTTCTTGGAATTTACCATTAACGATATTTGTATTTCTTGGCATGCTCCTGAGCTAACTATGGCTGGCCGAATATAACTTTCAAAGAATATAGAACTAGCCTTTGAAATAATGTCAAATAGTTCATACTTAGTTGTTTTATCTGCATCTATCCCCAAATACTCCGTCGCATATTGATTACAATATTCAAGTCTATTGGTCTCAATATCTGTTGTAATTAATATACACGGAAAAGAATCTAGAGTTGGTTTACTCATCCTAGAAATTGTTCAATGATTTTAAACACGGTATTTGGTTCAGTCATATGCAAACAATGCCCATTAGAATCAACCACTTTGAGAACAGAGTTGGGTATTTTTTCATGCATGAATTTTCCAACCTCAACCGATGCTAAATTGTCGTTACTGCTCTGTATTATTATGGTTGGTAATTGCAGCTTGCTTAAAGCCGCTCTGTCATCAGAAAAAAATGTAGCCTTTGCAAAAGGTTTGGCATAATTAGGATCAGTAGAACAAAAGCTTTCTTCAAGCTCTTTAATGAGTTCGACTGTATTATTTTGACCCATTACTAAAGGAGCTAGATAATTAGCCCACCCTATGTAGTTTTTGTCCATCAAGTTGATCAATTCTTCTAAGTCATCCCTTTCAAAACCACCAAAATAATCCGGCGGAAAGTTCAAAAAACAAGGGGAAGGGCAAACCATCACTATTTTGGAAAAAATCGTTGGTGATTGAAGTGCTGCGAGCATTCCAATAATGCTACTAACAGAGTGTCCGATAAATACAATGTTTTGAAGCTTTAACTCTTCGCAAATTTCAATAACATCTTGGGCATAGCCATCAAGTGATTGATACCTTTGTTTTTCATAAGCAGAGGTGTCCGATTGGCCGCATCCAACATAGTCAAATAGGACAACTGTATATCTAGACTCCAATTTTGGTAGCATAAAACGCCACATATTTTGGTCGCAACCAAAACCATGGGCAAGCATAAGTGTTGTCTTACCTTGGCCAGTTACTTTGACATTATTTCGTTCTAGTACATTACTATGTAAGGACATACTGAAGCACCTCAATAAAAATAAAGTGTGAATACAATGTTCAATTTACCTCATTTATGCAAGGTAAAAATAACTTTCCCAATAAAGAATAAGGAGCTTATAAATTTTAAAGAGAATAGGCCTGCCCTAATTATAGCTTAATATGAAATAAGTATTTAATTTCAAGTGAACAATGAATTTCTGAAAATTGGATTCTCCTCGTGTCCTACTTTGAAAACTATAGATAGGCCTTCTCATTATAACCGTTTTAAGCTCAATGATAAGGTAAAAAGATGAAAGGTAACGGTTGCTATGGACTTTTCTGCCTTCCAGATACTGAGAGTTGAGTGACAGCTAATAGTTTTAAGTTACCTGATGTCTAGTGGGTCTTTTCGGCTTATTGGTTACAGGAGCATATTGATAAAAAGTATTAAAAAATGACTATATAGGGGAGAAAGTGACCATTTTATCTCTTAGCCTTAAGTACCGCATTTGACCGAATCGTGACCAAAATATAGCTAAGCCTATTTTCCACAAAGGAACAAGAGAAGACCCTATTTGGTAATGAGTTGACTGGCAGCTATGAGTCAGGTGTAGCCGGATTTCAATTTAGCTCCACCGGCTGGATTGTCGCGACAGTTGACCCTCAAATATTAAATTCATATAGGCTGGTAGCCGGAACATTTAGTTGTATGCGCTACAACTATGGTATTGACTAGCGCTACGATTATGGTTTCAAGAACACTTGTGAATTAAACAACTAGTTCGCTCTCGTTTAAACGAGTCCAAAAGGTCAACTGTGGTGGTTGGCCTTTTTGCGTTTAAGGCTTATTTTTAACTGGTGTTTTTAAAGGTTGCTTTTCTTTGTTTGGACTAATTGTTGAATACCTCTGATGTTAGCTATTCTCATTATTTTTCTAGATAAAAACACCATGCTCTAACGCTCCAATAATATCTAGCACCCTTCTTGCTCCTGTTTCAGTACGAATAATGTCGATTGGTGTTTGGTTATCTAAAACAGGTAGTTTTGTATTTATCCATTTATTTACTGCTTCAACATCACCATTAAACAATATGATAGCAGCTTGAAGTGTCTCTAACTCATATAACTCCCATTTACCCCTTAGTTTTGTTAGCTTATTGCTAAGATCTTCTAGGGTTTGATGTTTAACCTGATCAGATTCTATGGCTTCAAATATATTGTCATACTCTAGTTCTTGATCAAGTGGTTCCATTTCTTGCTTCATTGAAACTACTTTTATTGATGCTTTTGATTTAACTTCTGGTGAAACTTTCTTCATTAATTCTGATAATGGTTTAGCCATTACACTCTCCTCTCTTATCCAATACTTCAATTCTTCATCGCTAGCACTTGATTTTATTTTTTTAAATGGATTTCTAGCGGCCCCACATAAAGGCCTTTTGTTTTTCTGTATAATAAATTCTAGTTCGATATTTCATAATCAACACTCCTTTTCTTTATTAAGAATAGCAGTGTTGCGTAGACCAATTGAAATTACACTCGACAGTAGCCCTAGTTAACTTCTAGTTTGAAGGTGTGTAATTCGAAATTTAAGTCATTTCGGATACAATTATTGTTCTAAGAAAACTCTGGTTACCAGTCGTTTACAATATGTTTGAAAAATAGATTAACCAAGCTCAAAAAGGTGAATTAAAAGTTGCAACTACCTGTTCTCTAAAAGCACCTAGCAATTCAAATGAGCGCAAGGGGGAGTTTGAATTGCTAGGCGCATTATTTCCTTCATGGCTAACAGTAGAGTCGTCCGAATATTGACCAAACCCAAATTTAATAGCCTGTTTATCAATACCATGTTGGATGTTGTTTCGCACAGAGTTATTCTCATAATCAGAATCATCACGTGTAAAGTTATCTTTAATGATCACTGATGTATCAGGTAAATCCTTTTCTATCCGATAGGCATATTCCAATAACTTGGGTTCACTAAAAGTATAAAGCCAGGCATTTTGATCAATAGAGCCATTCACTCTTAATACGCGTCCTAGTACCTGCCTGAAATATAGTTCTGTTTTAATTCTGCTTAAATGACAACAAACCTGAAGCCTTGGAATATCCGTACCTTCGCTGACCATACCTATTGCTACAATCCACTGAGTTGTGCAGTTTCGATAGGACTTGATGATTTCTGAAGGTTCATCTTGTTGATATGAAACCATTACTGCTGATTGTTTCAATTTATTTTGGAGTATTTGAATTATTTGACTTGCATGAGCAACTGAAGATGCGACAACTAATCCACCGGCATTGGCATTATGTTTTCTGACTTCTGTTAATTTTTCACATCCTTTAGCTAGGATAAATTCAATTGCTTTTTTATCTGTGATCAGGTCTTGGTATGAAACTAGTTTGTCATCTAATAAAGACTTAAAGCTGTTAAATGTCTGGGTGTCATTTTTATGATCCGTGACGGTTATTTCTTCGTTATCGATTAATACAATACTCGGTGTTCTGCAAACTCCATCTTGCACTGCTTGTTTGAGACCATAGGTATAATCACATTGAATAGCATTTTCTTTACCATGATAGTTAGAAAGTACAATTGGAGATTTATCGGAACGCCAAGGTGTGCCGGTTAGCGCTAATGTGTATTTTGCTTGCTCCTGAATATTCAAAATTATTTCTTCACCCCATGAATTTGAGGTTTCAACTGTTAGTCCTGAGCAGTGGTGTATTTCATCGAATATCACTAATACTCGATGGGAATTTAAAATCTGCCAAAAGCTATCATTAAAATATGCCATTGACTGATAAGTATATGAACTACCAACCGCGCCAATCACCCCATCAAATCGTTCATTTAAACGGCTTGAAAATGTTGCTTTAAATCCATCAGCAACAGTGATTGATGGAGAAAAACATAAAACGAAATCAATTTTATCCTCTTCAAATAATCTCGCTGTAACTTCTGCTGCCATCACCGTTTTGCCTGCACCTGGCGTGGCAAGGCATAAGAAGTGTTTGTTATCGTCATTAAAGTGTCTGAGTACGCTACCAACGCACTCTGATTGCCATTGTCGTAGTTTCATCAGCTTAATTCGAATAATGCGTTAGAACTGTTTTCAGGGCTTTTATCTGTCCAAGAAGTTTTGAGCTTTGCTCGCGAGCCTGATGGTATTCGTTTTCAAGTAGTGATTTAAATTCAGGGTTGGATTTGTAGAGCCGCATATATTCTTCGGATTCTCCTACGCTGGCTAATAAATCCACCTTGTATTGCTTGAGCTGTTCTTCTATTTGATTAAGCGCGGAGTTATGGTTTTGGGTTTTTGCAGGGGGAGTCAGCTTCTTTGCTTTATGAATAGAGCGAACTTCAAACTGAGTCTGTTTATACTTGGTTGATTTAAAATACTTAGATTTTTTTCGTTTATCTGCAGCCTCCTTTTTGAATAACCCAAGTCTTACAAACCTTAATACTTGTCGATAGGTAAACTTTCTTGCTTCTATTAAATCATGGTTTGGACCCAGTTCAATTAGATACGCATCTTTAAGCTGGGTTACTGTGAAGTTGTTAAGAGACTCATTATTTAATGCTGAGAGTAAATATGGGTCGATCTTGACTGTGGGTTGTTTCATCAATACATCCGATAACGTTACTGCATGTAGATAAAGCTCATAAAGGAATGAATTTCACCTAACTACGAAATACGGATTATAGTCCGTGGCTTTATATGCCGCAACTTTAGATAGTACTCGTTTCAGAAATGAGGCGATAAATAGTGAATTTAGCAAAGGAATTCGGCACAAAACTTAGAAAAAAGCGAAAAGAGCTAGGAATTTCACAAGATAAGCTTGCTGTAATGGCTGATATAGACCGAAGTTATGTGGGACGCGTTGAACGAGGCGAAGTGAACATTACGCTAGAAAAGGCTTACCAATTAGCCAGTATTTTGGAGTGTAATGTCAGAGATCTATTACCTTAGATTTAACTGTGATTGTCAGCTAATATCTTTAGCGGACAGAATAGTAGTAATGATGACTTAAGTGATCCCCCTTGGCAGTCAACTCCTTCTATTTCCAGAATCAAGTTCATCTGGCCCTGATGATCAACTAATTCTTTCTCATTTTGGGTTAAAACCACTAAAGAGCATAGGCAGGAGAACTTTCTCTATATCATGCCAAAGGCTCATGTGTTTAATATTTATACGATTTATTTGTAGTTAAACTTGCAATTCGTGTAAAATCACCTATCATATACTGTCATATGATATCAAATGATAGGTTAAGGTGGTTTATGAACGGATGGATGACGGTTGAAGAGGCAGCACAATATGTGCAGTTAGGTAAGACTGTTCTCTATAATTTGGCGAGGGAAGGGGGCATTCCATCCAATAAAGTAGGCAGTAAGTGGTTATTTAATAAAAATGATCTAGACAATTGGGTTCGCTCAAACAAACCTATTGAAAGTTTCTTTGTTGAAACATCTGCTCAGATTGAAGAAAACCTTCAACTACGGGAACCCCAGGTAGAAGCTTATCAGGCACTATACAACTTCTTTCAAGACGGAGGTAAGGTCGCTATTATTCAAATTCCAGTCGGGTGTGGAAAGTCTGGTATTGCAGCGATTTCTCCATTCGGCATTGCTAAAGGTCGAGTCTTAGTGGTCGCTCCTAACCTAACTATCAAAGATGGTTTATTTGAGTCATTAGATGTTACAAACCGACAAAAATGCTTTTGGCGAACTAGGAAGGTATTGAAAGATAGCGATATGGCTGCAGGTCCATATGCATGCACGTTGGATACTGGAAATATATCTGTATGTGAAAAATCACACGTTATTGTATCTAATGTCCATCAACTTGCCACAAATCCAGAGAAATGGTTGAAAAAATTTCCTTCTGATTTCTTTGATCTTATTATTGTTGACGAAGCACACCACTCACCGGCTAAAAGCTGGAAAAAGGTAATTGAGCACTTCGAAAATGCTAAAATAATTAACATGACTGCTACTCCATTTCGTAGTGACAATAAAGAAATTGAAGGAGAGCTTATTTATAGATACCCATTTAAAAAAGCTACTTTCAGAGGATACATCAAGCGAATTAAAGCTTCATATGTTGCGCCATCGAAACTTGAATTCACTGCAAAAGGAGCGACAAAGACTTATAATTTAGAAGAAGTATTGAAGATGAAGGAAAAAGACTGGTTTAGCCGAGGAATCGCACTGTCTGATGTTTGTAACCAATCAATTGTAGATAATAGTTTAGAAAAGCTAGAGCTATTAAGAGAAACAGGAACACACCATCAACTCATTGCAGTGGCATGTACCGTAGATCATGCAAGAAAAATTCGAAGCATGTATGAAGCAAGAGGATTTAGTGCTGATGTTATCTATGGTGAATTAGAAGAGGCTAAGAAAAAGGCGATCAAAAGACGGCTAACAAGCGGTGAATTAGACTGTATCGTTCAAGTGCAAATGCTTGGAGAAGGTTTTGACCATCCAAAGTTAAGTGTGGCGGCTATTTTTCGACCCTTTAGAACCCTGGCTCCTTATATACAGTTTGTGGGGAGAGTATTAAGGGTCATAGT
>Ga0316209_1002708_pt1 | contig 13583 bp, 12 predicted proteins | sample 6monopyrite_MG_FD_204945 | JGI IMG/M metagenome (GOLD analysis project Ga0316209, IMG submission 204945) | Microbial mat bacterial communities from mineral coupon in-situ incubated in ocean water Damariscotta River, Maine, United States -... | ecosystem: Environmental > Aquatic > Marine >...
CCTCGTCTGCGTGTTTAGCTGCGACCAGCGGCATGATCACTTTTTTATTGAGGGATTCAAAGGCCTCAGCGTCACGAAAAAATGCCGTGACTCCAATCAATAAATCCTTAAATAGCAACGTTGCTTCGTCTTTTTCAGAGCGCATAAATTGCAGATAATCCACCATGCTGTTGATATGGTGTAATCCCATGCGCCGATTAATTCGTCGTCCTAACGTACCTTGTTTGTAGACCCGGAAATCTTGGCCACTACGAGTCTGTAGTAGGGCCAAAATAGCACTTAATTGTTGTGCTTCGTTGGGTGCGACAGTTTTATCCTGTTTAGTTTTGCTAAGAGCAACTATGCAAGGGTTTTGCAGATAGTCAATTAGGTGTTTGGGCATATCCTCGACTGCGCAAGCGACATCAACCATGCCTGTGGCAATGGCGCTGCGTGGCATTCCATCGTATTCTGTTGTTTCTGGTGACTGAGCCAGTACTAAGCCGCCGCCTCCTTTAATCGCTTTTAAACCTAGCGAGCCGTCGCTACCAGTTCCTGAGACTATGATGGCGATGGCACGCTCTTCATGTTGCTCGGCCAGCGACCATAAAAAGGCATCGATGGGCATGCGCAGGCCATTGCGTAATATGGGCTCAGCAAGTTTGAAAGTGTGAGCATTTAGGGTGAGATAGGCATTTGGCGGGATGACATATACATGATTGGGTTCAACCTTCATGGCGTTGGTTACCTGCATCGCAGGCATAGCAGTAGAGCGCGCCAATATTTCCGCGGTAAAACTCTCATGTTTGGGATCCAAATGCTGGATTACCACATATGCGGCGCCGGTATCCATAGGTAATGCTTCAAAAAATCCTTTTAGCGCGGCTAAACCACCGGCTGAGGCACCTATACCCACAATTGGACATGCTTTAGATGACATTTTGTTATTACTCCATGTTTGCTGAAAAACGCCGACAGCTGACTGAGGGTGATCAAATCTATGACATTGCGCTAAACAAAATATATTAAGCTTATTTAAAACTATATATTTTAGCGACTAAAAAATAATGCCCACTAAAAATAAATTATGCCACACAGGTAAAAATATTACGTTATTAATCCCATTGTCAACAGCGCACCCTGTTGTGCAAGCGATTTCAACAAACGGTTTCGACTTGTTGACTCCGCATTATCACCAGCCCTAGGTAGGCACCATAGTCTAAGGTTATTGGAACTGCTTTTGCGCAGAATTTTGGCTGCGGATAGTAGGTCTACGCCAGTAATACTGCCACCAAACCGGAAATAACAATACCGTCAAAGGTCCCAGCGCCGCCTATACTGGCTAAGCCTACATGGGTCTCACGAATCTTTTTAAGGTACATCAAATCAGCACCAATAACTGGCCCCAAAACGCCAGCACAAAAGGCAACTGGTGCTGCTAGGGTGGGCGCCAACAGCAAGGCACAGATGGCAGCCATTACCCCCGGCACAAGAGCGGGCAGTGTGATGCCAATTTGTGGTACGGGCTGAGCAAGTAAATAACACACATAAACATTGATTAGAACAGCCATTAGCAGCGGTAATAACACTTCCGGGTACTGCGAACACACTAACACAACTTCATATACAACCAACAATATTGGTACAACAAATCCTCCAACGTTGATGGCAATTATTCGCTCACGTACCTCTTTGTACATGTCTGGCCAATAACGCTCAAGGCCCCATATACTCAAGGGATGATGCCGCAACTGTGCTGGGATGGGCTCTCGCAAGATGGGAATGTTAATCAATGAACCCACAAACATCACTAATACAATTAGCGGAGCTAATTGAGGGGCGATGCTTAATTTCCCCAGTGCAATTAATATTATATCCAGAAACAACCAGGGCAACAGTAACAAAAGAAATAGCAACAACAGTAAAGCAATTCCACGCAGCATAATGATTAAATAGTCTAATGAAAGCAACAGCCTTAGAGGTTAGTCGGCATCAAGGTCAAATACTTTGATGTGGATCAATCCCCCCTTTGCTTACCAGTGTTACTGATAGACACTGGCACAGCAAAATAAAAGGTATGGTTATGACAGTCAGTGACTATTGTGAGCGAAATATAGCACTCCTTACTAGGGATGCATCTCTACAAGAAGCGGCCATGATGATGCGCATTCATCATCTGGGAGAGGTGATAGTAATAGATAAACTAAATGGAAAAAACATCCCGGTTGGTGTGGTTACCGATAGGGATCTGGTCATAGAAATTATGGCTTTGGAGGTGGACGTTGAGCAGATAAGTGTTGGTAATATCATGAGTCTAGAGCTCATAACGGTGCGCCAAGATAATAACCTAAGTGACACCCTTGATATCATGCAGCAACATGGTGTGCGCAGATTGCCAGTGATTGATAACAGCGGCAGCTTATTGGGTGTTATCAACATTGAAGTGATTTTAAAGGTGTTATGTCAAGACCTGAGCAAAATGCTGACGTTGTTTAATAACGAACGAGATAACGAAAAGATCCTCAGGTCATAATACTGAGATGCCTGCTAGCAATATTGATATAGCGATTGTATTTGAACAAATTGCCGACCTTCTGGATGTGCAAGGTGCTAATTTCTTTCGTATTCGTGCCTATCGTATAGCTGCGCGACAACTGCGCAGCATGGCTGAGGACATAGCACAGTGTGTCAAAAATGGTCAAGATCTAAGTAAGCTGCCTGCCATTGGTCATAATCTAGCGGCGAAAATCATTGAAATTATTGAATCGGGTAACTGCTCCACCCTAACCACACTAAAAAAAAACTCCCCTCAAGGGTTAATCGACCTGCTGCATATACCCGGTCTTGGGCCAAAACGGGTACATACGCTGTATCATGAATTGGGTATTCATACCCCAGAGCAGGTATTGCGTGCGGCTAAAGACGGGCGGATCACATCCTTGCCGGGATTGGGTGAAAAAACCCAAGCCAATATTATCCGCGCAGTAGCGTCACAGATGAAGAAAAAGCCAAGGGTGCAATTGTCGGTTGCGTGGCAATATGCCGAGCCGTTGGCAAGTTACCTGAGGCTAATAGAGGGGGTCGAGCAAGTAGTGATTGTGGGCAGTTACCGGCGCTGCAAAGAAACAGTGGGGGATATCGATATTTTGGTGGTATCGCCTAAAGGGAATAAAGTGATCGAAGCTTTTACTCACTATGAACAGGTGCGTGATGTGTTATCTAAAGGAACGACTCGCAGCTCAGTGATTTTATACTCAGGCTTGCAGGTGGATATGCGAGTGGTGCCTAATGCTAGTTATGGCGCAGCCTTATATTACTTTACTGGCTCAAAAGCACACAATATAGCGCTTCGCTCCCTTGCAAAACGACGTGGACTTAAAATCAATGAATACGGAGTCTATCGAGATAACAAGTTAATTGCCGGACCAACCGAAGAGTCGATTTTGACGGTTATGGAGTTACCTTGGATCCCGCCAGAGCTGCGGGAAAATAGCGGCGAGATTGAAGCTGCGCAACAACATACACTGCCGAACTTGGTCACGTGCGGCGATCTTAAAGGCGACTTACATGCCCATACCACCGCCACAGATGGACATAATAGTTTGTTAGAGATGGCCATGGCAGCTCGGGATAGTGGTTTAGATTATTTGGCCATCACCGAGCACTCCAAACGTTTGACTGTGGTCCACGGCTTGGATGAAAAGCGCCTTGCTGCGCAAATCGAGGAAATCGATAAACTTAATGCACAGCTTAAAGGTATTACTCTGTTAAAGGGCATAGAAGTCGACATACTAGAAAGTGGCGAGCTAGATTTACCGGATAATATTCTGGGAAAACTCGATTTGGTAATAGGCGCGGTGCATAGTAACTTTCATTTATCTCGGGTCAAACAGACCGAACGCATTTTGCGTGCCATGGACAGCCAATATTTTACTCTGCTGGCTCATCCAACTGGCCGTTTACTGGAAAACCGGGAGGCTTATGATGTGGACATGAGTCGTATTATCCGTCACGCCAAACAGCGGGGCTGCTATCTAGAGCTGAATGCCCAGCCCATGCGCCTCGATCTCAGCGCGCTACACTGTCAAATGGCAAAAACCGAAGGGGTATTGGTGAGCATTAACTCTGATGCTCACCGCGTCACCGATTTTGGTAACCTGCAATTTGGTGTAGGTCAAGCGCGCCGCGGCTGGTTGCAAAAGGACGATGTACTTAACACGCGTTCTTTAGCGGAATTTCGTAGTCTAATTGTTAATAGTTAAGGTGAGACTGTGCTGGTGAATATAAGTGAAGGCAAAGAAAAACCAAAATTTGAGTAAACAGGACAGAGTTCTAACTGTTTTTTATACTCAATTATCAGCTTTAGTCAACTCGGTACAACTAATATTGCCAGATATTGCCAAGGATCAGGATATTGAGTTTTTGCATCAGTACCGAGTGAGTCTGCGCAAGGTAGTAGCTTTATTAGTTGTTTTTCACAATTTTGTGCCTAAGAAGATATTGCTGAAGATGAAAACAGATAGTAAATCCTTGTTTGAAGCATCGGGCCAACTGCGGGATCTTGATTTACTGCTAAACAAATTTCAGCAAGTAAACCTCAAAAATAAACACAAATCCCCTGACAAAACATTGGTACAAGAAATAATGGCAAAACGACTAGAAGAGTTTAAACGGTTTTTGTTAAGCACCCAAAGTAGAGAATACAAGGATCGTTTTGTACGTTTACAGGCTTGTTTAAACAAAATTAAGCACCTCAACACACAAGTCACTCTGAATGATTGTTGGCCGAATTTGATTAAACAATCGATGCAAAATGTGCATACAGTCTACAAAAAACTTTGGAAACAAAAAGACGATCCTCATATACATAAACTCAGAAAAAACCTAAAGCAGCTGCGCTACTGCATTGAATTATTTGGCGTTTTGGTTAAACCGCGTAAAGCAAAAACAGTGTTGTCTTGGTTGAAAATCCAGCAAGAAAGTCTCGGAAATTACAATGATCTTCAGGTCCAGTCGGGTTTACTAAAAGGACATGAACGCGCAAATAAAAAAATAAAACAGGTGCTTAAAACTGGTGATTTGACGGAGATGAGAAAATCCTTACCCTTGTCAAAATCAGACTGGAAAATCCTCAGTAAAAAAATACAGCCATTGGCTGGCTAAGCACAGGTTCAGGCTTTAGGAGGTGCTTTAGCTCCGAGCTGTTGGATAAAATGTGTCAGTGTCAATTTAAATAACCTATGCCAGAATAAAATTTGAATGTTTAGCCTTATTTGACACTGACATTTTGAGGTGGCATGGGTATAGGTGCTGAGATACTAGCTGGAATCGAAGAGATTCAGCAGTTTAATAAAGGTCAGATAAAACTACGTACAACTGAGCTTTCGGCTGCTTGATCGCCCGATGTTATTCGCTCAAAATTAAAGATGTCCCATCTTGATATCAATAGAGCGCCCATCTGTTTACTGTTAGGACAGCGATTGTTTACCTGAGATATATTTGTTAATTTCCTTTCATTGAAAAACCAATAGTCATTAAGAATCACACTACTATGAAGCTTGCTGCTTTAATTCAGTCTCCCGTCCATCAACAAATTGAATCTTTGTATCAGGTCTTCTCAAAGTTACATGAAGCTGAACAAGTCACATTAATAATTTTGGCTGTGGTGTACAAACCTATTGGCATAACAAAGTTAGAGCAAGTCATCGATATATTGAAAAGTAGGGGGTTGTTAACCAAACCAAAAAAGGAATATCTATTAACTAAGCAGAGTAGAGAGCTACTGACTAAACAATCGTTATTAATCCCTAACAGAGAAGGTTTGCAACTCAATAGATTGTTGGCAAACCGGCTAAGCGCTGAAGTTGACCAATTTCAATTTCACACCTTATTTGCGTTTATAACCTTTGGTCAACCACAGTCATTGTTACTAGAGATTATAAAGGCCGCCGAGCAAGTTGTGCCAGTGGTGAGCAGTTACGGTTGGCAGAGCAAAATTGTGGATAGGAACAGGGTTATCAGAGACTTCTATTATTTAAATCAAATAGAGCAGCTTGCCGCTGCCTTTGAATTTAATAAAAACCCACAAGTGATCGACCATGATCAAAATCGTATATTAGTTGAATTGCTTTTTTTACCCTTTGATTTAGCTAAATTTTTACAACTACCCGAAGTGCTGCAATATCAAGCCTTTGCAAGCCTTATTCGAACCTTTCAAATGCAAGGGCAAAGTCTTGACTACCCAGTGCAATTATTGGAGCAAGTTTGCGATGCGAATGCAGATAGAAGCGGCAGCTCTTGCAATATCGATTGTCATCATCTACTGGCAGAACAGTATTTGTATCAAATGCGTTTTGACGATTTTGAGCGCATACAAGATAGCCAAGACAGCAGCAGCTACGGATTGCAGTTGCAAGGTACATACTGCTTTTTAAGGGGCGACAACCAGCAAGCAATCGCTTTTTTTGAGCAAGCATTGCGGGCTAAAAACAAAATCGCTAAGCGCAAAAAACAATATTTAAATGAGGTGTTAGGTTATTTTTATAAACTGGCGTTAATGGTTCATGGCAACCAACAGGACTTGAGTTACTTCACGGCTGCCATGCACCAAGTGGAATTTGAAGAAAATGATCGTAAAACCAACAGTGATTTTTATCATATTGGGCAGGGTGTTGCTAAACCAATTTTCTGCTTATCAACGGGCGTTAAATATAATATAAGTATTGAATATCATAGTGTTGATGAAGAGGTTGACTTCTTCTGTCATCAGCTCAGTTATTTCAATTATTTATTGGCACAGCTTTGGTGTAATAACAGTAAAGACGCGGCGCTGGCTCAATTAGCATTAAGATACGGGGCTAATTTTAATCAGCTTGCTTACCCCTTATTTACACAAATATGTCGACAAATGGCGGCGAGTTTCGGGAATAAAAAGCCCGCGTCAATGCCAAAGCATGAATCGAAACTGATTGATGTAACCACCCTGATAGCAATCAAATCAGAGTGGGACTTAGCCCTAGATAAACTCATTGCACTTAACCCTAAAACCGAAAAAAATCCTCTACAGGCTAAAGAAACAACAAACAAACCTATTCGTTTAATTTGGGAGTTTGAGTCAAGTTATGAGCATAGTTTAACGGCTCGGGAACAAAAATTTAATAAGTCAGGCTGGAGTAAAGGCCGAGTTGTTTCGCTAAAACGCCTGAAAGAAGAAACCGCTTTATTCGAATACTTAAGCGACAGTGATAAGCGAATGTGCCAAGCGATTGGTGCTTATCAAAGTTGGGGATATTACGCAAAAGTGGAATATAGCTTACAAGGATTACCGGCACTGCAAGCGGCAGTGGGTATAGACAATTTATACCACTCAGACGACTTAAGCCAAAGTATAGAAATCATCAAGCGAGAGCCAGAATTATTGGTGAGCCAACACGGCGAGCAACTTTGTTTAAGTATTGCGGATTTGCCCATCGAAAATGCACAAGAAGACCCTCTTGCAGCGCGTAAAGCCAGCCAAGGACTTAAAACCTTGATCCAACCCTTTATTTTACGGCGCATGAAAAACCAAGTGTTAACTGAATTGCCATCGCGCACCAACATTAACATTCGTGTGGAAATGAGTGCCAAAGAGCGTGATTTTTACGAAGCACTGAGACTCAATGCCATAGACAACATCAGCCAAAGCGAGCAACAAGCCAATACCGGTGAGCAGCGAATTAAAATGCTCGCCGAGCTAGTGAAACTGCGCCAAGCCTGCTGCCACCCTAAATTAGTGATGGCAGAGACCGACATACCCAGCGCTAAACTCGCTGCCCTCAATGAATTACTAGAAGAGCTGAGACTCAATAATCACAAAGCGCTGATTTTTAGTCAGTTTGTTGGGCACTTACAATTGATCAAACAACATGTCGAAGCCATGGGTTTTAGTTATCAATATTTAGATGGCTCAACCCCGCAAAAACAGCGACAAAAAGGCGTTAACGCTTTTCAAAGTGGCGAAGGGGATGTATTTTTAATCAGCCTAAAAGCCGGTGGTTCAGGTTTAAATTTAACTGCAGCTGACTATGTCATACACATGGATCCTTGGTGGAACCCCGCAGTAGAAGAACAAGCCTCTGATCGCGCCCATCGTATAGGTCAAACCCGGCCGGTGACTATCTATAGGCTGATTACCGAAAACACCATAGAAGAAAAAATCGTCGCGCTTCACCAGCATAAACGCGACTTAGCCGACAAACTACTAGAGGGCAATGAAGCCGTGACCAAGCTGTCGGTAGATGACATGCTGAATTTGCTGAAAGAAACGTTTTAGGAATGCCTCATGAAATGCCGAGGACTTTATATGCGTCTTGAGATCCCAAATTACGAAAAAACTAGAACCCTATATTTTCATGTCAATTTAACAACACGATATGACAATTTAGGACTTGAAGTTTACTGATCATGCGCATTTTCAATTACAGCCAATAGACTGCTTCCTCCTTCTGAAACTATTTTCATGAATGCTTTACAAACATATTGGTCGTACAGTTGTGAATTAGTCGTGATTTCTTCAAGAACAGCCTCTAACCCTAGAGCACGCCTGTAAGGTCGTGGATTTACCATCGCGTCTGTTATATCCGCCACTGCTAAAATTCGAGCACCTAAGCAAATTTTTTCACCAACAAGTCCTTCGGGGTATCCACTACCATCCATTCTTTCATGGTGCTGTAGAACCATATCAAGAACTGGCCATGGGAAATCGATACCTACTAATATTTCTTCCGCTCGACCTACATGCGATTTTATCAATGCGAATTCTTCGTAATTAAGCTTCCCACTCTTAGACAATAATTCATTGGGTATTGCTGACTTGCCAATGTCATGTATTTGCCCAGCAATTCGGATCCCCTCAACTTCAAAGACACTCAGTCCAATTTCTTGCGCAATCAAACGTGCGATGACTGCAACATTATTATGATGATTGGCCGTATAATCATCATTCACTGCCAAAATTGACGAAATACTATTAATTAATTGGTACAAAAAAACATGATTACCCAAAGAATTCTCCATAACTTATTTTTTTTGTTCAGTTCACAAAAGGAGCCAAAGAGCTTAAAAAGATCTAGTTTACACACCCAGAGTAATAAAATAACCAATTACAGCCTGATTAACAAGCATAAAGCGATGGGCAGGAATAGAAGGGTCAGTGTAAAATTAAGCAAGAAGAAATTAACCAATTAACTGGACAGTCACGTTAACGCTATTATTTTTTTAAATTCTTAGATAGTTGCTGAGAAAAAGCCGTTGATATATCAAATCTCAACGGCGATTTGCAGTCCTTAATCTTAATATGGCGCCTAATCTAAGTTAAATACCTTGCTAATCAGCTGTCGATTGACAACAATCATCAGCAGAAATTTATTTGTTTTATAAAATCAATGCAATCAAAGCCATCCAATACTTTACGTCAATATTTCCCCTTTTTTGCCAGTCCAAACATACAGGGTAGTGTGTATTTGGATAGCGCGGCTACCAGTCAGAAATTGCAGTCAGTTATTGATGTTACGCAACAGTACTACCAAGAGCGTGCTGTAAATGTGCATCGCTCTAGTCATCAGTTGGCGGCCAGTGTCACTGAACAATTTGAGCAGTCGCGCAAGACTATCCAAAACTTTATTGGCGCTAAGACCCATAAAGAAATTGTATGGACTAAAGGGGCAACCGAAAGCATTAATCTTGTGGCAAGTGGCTTAGCTAAAAATCACTTTAAGGCGGGTGATAGTATTTTAGTCTCAGCACTGGAGCATCACGCTAATATCGTGCCTTGGCAGCAAATAGCTCAGGGGCTTAATCTAAAGCTTGAGGTCATGCCAATAGATGCCAATGGTGTGTTAAAGCTAGATGAGTCATTACAAATGATTACCACTAACACCACTTTGGTGGCGGTTGGTCATGTGTCGAATGCACTGGGTAATATCAATCCAATAGACGCCATTATTGCTAAGGCCAAAACAGTAGGTGCTTTAACACTTATAGATGGTACACAAGCTGTCAGCCATTTAGCTGTAGATGTGCAACAGTTGGATTGCGATTTTTATGTGTTTAGCGGACATAAAATGTTTGGCCCGACTGGCATAGGTGTTTTGTATGGCAAATACAAAATGCTTGAGCAATTACCGCCTTATCAACTAGGTGGTGAGATGATTAAACATGTCAGCTTTGAACAAACCACCTTTCAACCTCCACCGCTAAAATTTGAAGCTGGTACGCCGAATATTGCAGGGGTGTTAGGTATAGCGGTTGCCAGTGAGTTTATTCTACACCACAGAACGACGCTTTTAGAGATTGAGCACAATTTGTATCAACAATTGCTCGATACTTTGTCAGCTATACCACAGGTTAAGTTATGGGGAGACACTGTTAACAGTATTTGTGTGTTGTCTTTTACCGTGCCAGGCATTAGCCATTACGATCTAGCAGTGTTGTTAGATAAGCGCAATATTGCCGTCAGGGTAGGGCATCACTGCGCTATGCCTTTGATGAATGAGCTAGGTATCGATGGCACTATTAGGGTGTCTTTGGCGGCGTACAATAACAGTGCTGACATTGATACCTTCGGTTTGGCCCTCGCCGAATGTATTAGTTTGTTAACTGAGCCAGAAACTCAAATTTCCTCTATCGATACAGTGTTATATGATCAAGAAACAAAGCTTACGCCCATTGCAGAGTCAATTAAACAGGCAAAAAGCTGGGATCAAACCTACAGACAATTGATGTTATCGGGTAAGGGCTTAGTCAGACTAAAAGATCAATATAAAACCGATGAAGCAGCCGTGAATGGGTGTGAAAGCCAAGTGTGGATAAGGTGTTATATAAATGAAGGGCGGTTAGTGTTAGAGGGTGATTCGCCTAGTAAAATTGTGCGTGGTTTGTTGGCTGTGTTGTTTGAAGCCCTGTCAGGAAAAACAGCCAATCAAGTATTAGTCTTTAACCTAGTCGATTACCTAGAAACATTACATTTGGGTAAACACCTAAGCCAATCCAGAGGCAATGGGCTATCTGCTGTAGTCAATAAAATCACTGAATACTGTCAACCTCATTCTTCAAACCAAGAGAGTTAAATGTCTACCAATAATCAGCAAGACCAGACACGTTCGTCTTTTAGAAAAGTCTTAGATGTTTTCGGGATCATTATTCTGATATCAGTCTTGGGGTACTACGGAAATAAAACCATACAGACCTATTTTGGGCAACAGGCAATAGATGAAACAGGTTTAGAACTACTTTCATTAGAGCAAGCCTTAGAAATTGCCAAAAGTTCAAATAAATTAGTGTTGGCAGATATGTCAGCCATTTGGTGCCCAAGTTGCCGTAAATTAGACAAACAAGTGTTCTCTGATGAACAAGTTAAAATACAGATTAATCAAAACTTTGTTTAAGCACAACGAATTTTAAGTTTGCGCGGTTCCAAATGGTCTTTAACTTTAGTTGCTAATTTGGTGTAGTATTAGTGCAATATCGAATCAAAATGGTGACAATATGGCGAGCAGACAAAGTGTGAGTTTGAGCGAACCAAACGCAGAGTGGCTAAAGTATCAAGTTGAAAGTCAAGAATACAGCAGTAATAGTGAGGTTATTAATGACTTAATTAGGCAGCGCCGCAAAGAAGACAATGAAGACATAGTACGTATCAGGGCGCTGTTGTCTCAAGCAGAGAATCGTCTAGCAAAAGAAGGGCATAGCGAATTAAGTGTCGGCGATATCAAACAGTCAGTGTTGAATAACAACATACGAACATGATGTCTTACAAGTTATCCCCTGATGCCGTTGACGACATCGAGCGACTATTTACATTTGGAATAGATAGATTTGGCGTGAGTCAAGCTTCAAAATATATTGATGGCTTGGAGGAACGCCTTACAAAGATAGCGAATTCTCCAACCTTTTATCCCAAAGTAACTCATATTAAACAGGGTTATCGTAGAAGCGTTTATGGAATCCATTCTATTTATTATCGCCAGTTAGATAAATCACGCATCGAAATAATGAGGGTTATCGGACGAGAGCATATGGCACAATTGTCACTAACCTAAACTCGTGACAAATTTTTTTCTAAAAGGATTTGTGAAGCAGCTATTTTAGATAACACACTCATTAACTTAAATTTCACATCCGATACTAGCGGTTTTTAGCCTCAATCCATTGCGCCATATATTGAGTGCTTTTTAGCTGGTGGTGTTGCAACATTTGTCCAATAAAATTAGTTACTCGGTGTGCGCTTAGGTTGTGTTCTATATCATCGATACGTGCCAGTAACTTTGCTTGGATTTTATCCTTATCAAAATGTTTTTTGATAAGCTGATAACCTAATTCTTGTTTTTGCCGCCATAACACTTCGTCTTGATATAGTTGCACTGCATGGTTAGCAAAATCTGCGGCACTGCCTTCTTGGTTATCAAAATTTGTTAAATCTGTTGTTAACCCAGACCAGTCTAACCCCATAGTCATGCCTTCAATTCCAATATTAGTGGTAACGTTGGGTGTACCACAAAACATCGCTTCAGCTAACTTGCCTTTAATACCCGCACCAAAACGTAACGGCGCTAAACACACTTTGGCTTGTTGCATCACCTGTTTGGCATCCTCTGCCCAACCTTTGACTAAAAAACCTTGTTTTGCATTGTTCAGTTGGGTAGCTTTTGATGGTGGATAGGCGCCGTAAATATGTAATTCGGCTTTGGGTAATTGTTTACGGATCAACGGCCATATGTGTTGCTTCAAAAACAGTACCGCATCCCAATTGGGTTCATGGCGAAAGTTACCTATACTGATAAAATGTTGTCTGTCTGAGTAGCTATTTTCTGATGCTGTAAATTTTTCCAAGTCCAGCATAAAGGGGCAGTGCAGTAGGATATGTTGAGGCACAGCGTAATGGTTTTTCAGTAATGCCAACTCATAGTCTGAAATGATCAAACTCAAGTCACAGCGAAAAATCGCAGCTATTTCACGTTTAGCCAAATCACTGTTCAAATCAGCATTGGTTAACGGTCGGTGTTGTTTTAGCGCTTGATGCCTAGCATGGCGAAGCGAATGTAAATCTTCGGTATCTAGTATGCGCAATGCTTCTGGGCAATGTTTAGCGACTCGCCAGCCAAACTGTTCTTCTAGCATAAAACGGTCGAATAGCACCATGTTGGGGTTCAGTGCAGTGATGAAGTCATCAAAGCTGCTGCAATTAAGTGCTACGGTCTGTTCGTTGATGCCCAGTTCAGTTAAGTCTACTTTGTGTTCACCTTGCTGGGCAGGGCTAGCAAAGGTAACCTGCCAACCCTGCTGCACAAACAAGCTGAGCAAGCTCAACATGTGGCTGCCAGCAGCCGATGAATTGGGCTCTGGCCATACGTAACCCAGCACAAGTAACTTTTTAATACTTTTAGTCATCATTGCTTGGCAATCTTTACACAATTTCGACCGCCTTTTTTGGCCGCATACAAGGCAATATCAGCTTGTTTCATGATGCTAGCAAAATCGGCATGTTCTTTGGTTCGCTGGGCAATGCCAAAGCTGGTGGTAACTTTGACAACTTTGTCTTTGGCGAGCTTTTTAGTCGGTGGCTTTTT